>ENA-ORXM01002123-ORXM01002123.1-marine-metagenome-genome-assembly--contig:-NODE-2123-length-24553-cov-4.265525_pt1 | contig 24553 bp, 15 predicted proteins | sample MGYA00237867_ERZ511480 | MGnify/ENA primary metagenome ERZ511480 (study PRJEB26309, sample SAMN06266103) | marine metagenome | isolation source: Algal blade | place: United Kingdom:Sidmouth, United... | reverse complement strand
CCTCATTCGCTTTAAACGGATGCAGGGGTTTGAGGCGCTTTACCAACCAGGCACCGACCACGCAGGTATTACAACCCAGGTTCAGGTCGAGCGGATGCTGCGTGACGAGGGCTTGAGCCGTCATGACTTAGGACGCGAAGCTTTTTTAGAGCGCGTCTGGCAGTGGAAGGAAAAGTACGGCGGCATTATTCTGGGCCAGTTGCAGCGCTTGGGAATTTCAGCGGATTGGAGCCGCACGCGCTTTACGATGGACGAAGGTCTATCCAAGGCTGTGCGCAAGCAATTTGTCGAGCTGTATCACCAGGGGCTTATTTACCGGGGTAAACGCATTGTCGACTGGGACCCCGAGAGTCAGACGACGCTCTCAGACTTAGAGGTTGACCGCGAGGAGCGTGAGCAGACGCTTTACACGCTTGCCTATGCGTTAGAGGGTGGCGGCGAAATCACCATTGCCACGCAGCGCCCCGAGACTATTTTCGCTGACCAGGCCATTGCTGTTCACCCTGATGATGAGCGCTTTAAAGACCTGGTTGGTAAAAAGGCGCGGATTCCGCTGACAGACATTTGGGTGCCGATTATCACCGATGAAGCCGTCGAAATCGACTTCGGTACGGGCGCACTCAAGATTACCCCTGCGCATGACCCGACGGATTTTGAAATTGGACAGCGGCATAACTTAGAGATGCCGAGCGTTATCGACTTAGACGCAAAAATGGCGGGTGAACTCGTCCCTGAGGCATTCAGGGGCAAAGACCGCTTCGACGTTCGCCCTGAGGTTATCGCGGCCCTGCGTGACGCAAATGCAATTCGTGGTGAGGAGACCCATACGGTTGCCCTGGGTTTTTCGCAGCGAACGAAAGCGCCCGTTGAGCCCATTCTCTCGACCCAGTGGTTTTTCAAAATGGGGGAGGTCGCGCCGCAGGTTTTAGAAGGTTTAGAGCGTGGCGACATGACCCTGCACCCAGAGCGCTACACCAAAGTCAACCGCGCCTGGTTAGAAAATTTGCGCGACTGGAACATTTCGCGGCAGCTGTGGTGGGGCCACCAGATTCCTGCCTGGTATGACGCCGAGGGAAATATATACGTTCCTGATGAGGATGACCCCCACACCGACCCAACCGATAATCCCAAATACGCGGGACTCGAGCTTAGCCAAGACCCCGACGTGTTCGACACCTGGTTCAGCTCGAACCTCTGGCCCTTTAGCACGCTGGGCTGGCCTGACGAGGGCGACCCCTTCTTCAAAAAGTTTTACCCAACCTCGGTTTTGGTTACAGGCTACGACATCCTCTTTTTCTGGGTGACGAAAATGCAGCTGGCGGGGTACAGCCTGACAGGGCAAAAGCCTTTCAGCGATATTATGCTGCACGGGCTGGTGCTAGACGAAAAAGGACAAAAAATGTCCAAGTCTAAAGGTAATGGTATCGACCCCCTCGAGGTTATTGATACCTACGGCGCAGACCCGCTCCGTTTCGCTTCGACCTTTACCGCAACGGGCGGGCAAGATATTCGCTGGGACGAGCGCCGCGTCGAAATGGGCCGCAACTTCAACAACAAACTCTGGAACGCTACGCGCTTTGCCTTTATGAATTTGGACGGCGATATTGACGAGGGACCGCCAGAAAGCCTCGCAGACCGCTGGATTACGAGCCGCTTGCAACGCGCCGTTACGGATATCACCGCTCAGTTAGAAGCTTACGACCTCGGCATAGCTACCCGCACGGCTTACGACTTTGTCTGGTCAGAGTTTTGTGACTGGTATTTAGAGGCCGCAAAACCGCAACTCCGTGAGGGAAACGCGCGCACCCGCTACATCCTAAAAACAACCCTCACGACCATTCTCAAACTGCTGCATCCCATCATTCCCTTTATTACCTCAGAACTTTATGAGGCGCTCGAGTTTGAAACGCAGCTTGGTCTAGCCGAGTGGCCCACCGCTGATAGTTCACTTATAGATGACAGGGCAGAGCGGGCCTTTAAACAGTTGCAAGACGCAGTAGGCGCGGTGCGTAACTTGCGCTCTGAAGCAAATCTAAGCCCGACACAAACCATCAATATTTACGCGCAGGGCGAGGCGGCTTCGACCTTGCAGGCTAATAAAGAGGTTTTCGAGAGCTTATCCCGAACGAGCCTGCTTGCCCATGCACCCGAAGGTGCAGCCCTGTCACAGCACGTTCCCGACATCGAACTCAAACTGCCCTTCGAAGGCTTGATAGATGTAGATGAGTGGCGGACGCGGCAGGAAAAACGTTTGACCGAGTTGCAGAAAAATCTCACCATAAGCGAGAAAAAACTGGGTAACGAAAAGTTTGTCGCTAACGCCCCAGCAGAGGTTGTCGACGAGGAGCGCCGCCGCGCTGCGGAGGCTCAAGAGTTAATTGAGGGGCTTAACGCTAGCCTGGCGCAGTTGACCTAAAATTTTTGTCAATACGAGAAAGGGTGGCCCGGTGCGGCTGCCCTTTTTAGCTCGAGGGCAAAGCGTTGTTACAAGGATCGGTCAAAATAAGTATTGAATAAATATCAAGTTAAAGTGTCATATCTCAGTGATTGGTACTTACCATGCTTTTTATTGTTTTCGGCAGTAAGCGTTCATCCGCATGTTCATAAATTTTCCAGAATAGTTTACATGGCTGTTCGCACGACCAAAACTCCTTTGAGTAAATTGGGTAAGTAGTGTCACTGACGCTTATTCTTGAACTCGTTTTTGTACTCAAAAATACCCAAAATGTTTTGAAGGGGTGAGGGTAAAACATTTTTATTCAACACTGTGTGATATGTGTCCGTGTGAGATATTCCACACATGTTAGTTTAATCCTATCCTCATGAGAGAGAGGAGGGGGTTTAGGTCCGTCAGTAGAAAAGAGATTGTTCGACCCATTCAGAAAACTTTAATGACGAAGGAGTTTTTATGAAGAAAGTCCACCTATGGGGGATTATTGTATTGCTAGTAGGTCTGTTAGCGGCCTGTAGCACAAACGATGCACCAGAAATCGATGTAAACGATACTTTGGTAGATGAAGCGGCCAATGATTTTCGGATTAGCTATAATGACGGTTATGACCTGACCGATCCAGCTGAACTGAGTCGACTCGTCAAAGATTATCCAGAATTTAGTAGTGTAAGCGAAAGCCTGGCAGCTGAAGCAGCTGACATTCGCGCTGAAGCTGAAACAAATGGTCTCGAGACTCAAACTTATGACGCCTACTGTAATAGCTCAGTGGGTCTTTATAAGTTCTACGCTAGCCACATCGATAATTACAAGTTTAAGTCTAAGTACAAAATAAACTGTAATTACAAATGGTACGCCGTTAAGGTCTACAGCACCATCAAAAACGACCACTACTACAACAAGTACGTTGCTTACCACGCTTACGGTGCTTGGGTTTATTCTAAGCACTATGACTGGTTCAACGATTCCAACAGACCCGACGTTGTTTGCGCTTACGGTTACGGCGGCGTTTTTGATTATCATGGTCGTTTTTACAGTGTTGCGCCTAAAAAGCACTGCGTCAACTTCCGCGACAAATTTAATCCCACGCCTACCAACGACGCTCCCACAGTCGATGCTGGTGATGATACAAAGATAACCTTACCCACCACAACGACAACCCTAAACGGCTCTGCGTCTGATGACGGTCGTCCAAATGGACGTCTCACCGTTAAGTGGAAGCAAGTCAGCGGTCCTGCTAACGCAACTATTAGCAACCCTAACTCGCTAAACACGAGCGTGAGCTTCCCAGCTGTTGCGGGTGATTATCACTTTAGGCTAACCGCGAGTGACGGCGCGCTTTCAAGTAGCGACACCGTTGACATTACCGTGAGCCCAGCCCCAGCGCCCACTAACGACGCACCTAACGTCGATGCAGGCGACGCTGCGAAAATCACCTTACCCGAGACCTCCTACATTCTGAGCGGTTCAGCTTCGGATGACGGTCAGCCAAACGGTCAACTAACGACAACTTGGACCCAAGTTAGCGGTCCTGCAAATACAAGTATCGTTAGCCCAGATTCACTGAGTACCAAAGTGGATTTCCCAACAACGCCTGGCGACTACACCTTCAGGCTAACTGCGAGTGACGGCGCGCTTTCAAGCAGCGATACGGTTGTTATCACCGTCAGCCCTGCAACGCCTGAGCCTGGTAACGACGCACCAACTGTCGATGCTGGTGACGCGGCTAAAATCACGCTGCCCGAAACGTCTTATATTCTAAGAGGTTCAGCCTCTGATGACGGTCAGCCAAATGGTCAGTTGACAACAACTTGGACCCAAGTTAGTGGTCCGGCTAATACAAGTATTGTCAGCCCTGACTCAGTTAATACCAAAGTGGATTTCCCAACAACCCCTGGTGACTACACCTTTAGGTTAACTGCAAATGATGGTGCGCTTTCAAGCAGCGACACGGTTGTCATTACCGTCAGCCCTGCAACGCCTGCGCCTACGAACAACGCGCCTACGGTTGATGCTGGTGACGCTGCAAAAATTACTTTGCCTGAAACCTCTTATATCCTCAGTGGTTCGGCTTCAGACGATGGTCAGCCAAACGGTCAGTTATCGACCAACTGGACTCAAGTGAGTGGTCCTGGTAACGCTAGTATCGTTAGCCCTGACTCGCTCAATACCAAAGTCGACTTCCCGACGACAGCTGGGGATTACACCTTTAGGCTAACTGCGAGTGACGGCGACCTTTCGAGCAGCGACACGGTTGTTATTACGGTCAGTCCTGCAACGCCTGAGCCTGGTAATGATCCGCCTAAGGTAAATGCTGGTGAGGATAGAACAATTACCTTACCTACGACGACTATCGTCATTACAGGTACAGCATCGGATGATGGGCGCCCCGACGGTCAGTTGACGACCCTCTGGACACAAGTCAGTGGCCCCGCTACTGCAAGCTTTGTCTCAGCAGAGTCAGCTACGACCCAGTTCAACTTCCCACCGGTTCCTGGTACCTATACCTTTAGGTTGACAGCAAGTGACGGTTCGTTATCGAGTTCCGACACCGTTGTTATCACGGTACTTCCTGACCCCAAGAACTAAGTTTTTGGGTGGGAGAACCTAAGGTCTGATTTGGCCTAACAGCTGGAAAAAATTTCCAGCTGTTAGGCTTATAGTCATTTCCTCAAACGTGGTGATAGGGGAGATGGGTGACTAGCCTCGAGACCTACAGCGAAACGAAATCAAAAGACAACTATCAAGTGCTAGACCTCTATATTTTAAGGCGCATCTAAAAAAGTACCTATGAGAAAGTACCTGTGAGAGAGTAAGCAGCACTCGACCCTTAGTTTCCTTAATCCCCCTAGTCCCCTTAGTCATAAACCTTTAACCTAGCTTGTGACGAATGAGTATAAAAGCTAAGATACTGAGAGTTACATTAGAGAGGTATGAGTAAATGTTTACGGCAGTCGGCATTACGGCTGTTTTGTAAATCGAAAATATTAAATTATTCGAGGAGCAGTGTATCAAACCTAAAATCGACTGAAAATCTCGAGAGATTGTGCAGGTCAAGGGGCTTGCTAGATTTTGAGTCAAGATTTTGAGTCAAAGTTTTGGGTCAAACGGGCAGGTTTTGAATTAAAAATGACAGAGTTCAGGGTTATAGAAAGGTCAAAGTATGGTTTATAAATACGGTTCAGCCAAGATGTTGAGGCTTACGACTCTTGGAATAGTGATAGGCAGTTTGCTATTTTTATCGGCTTGTAACGTGCGCCCGCCTGCGCATAATCACGACCACAGCGCACCGGGCTTTACGGACTACACCGGGCCCCAAGAGGGCGTCTGGCCGCCCCAACCCAGGGGCATCTCGAACACACAAAAGTTCGTTTCTGCTGAACTGAGTGGCGCGCTTACAAGTGAGTTAGAGTCACGTCTTATCGCCAGGCTCGAGCAAAATACCGATGTTCAAGAGGCGCTTGGCAGCGACTACGTTTATTTACAAAGTGAGCGGATGACTCCAAAAGGAGAAGCGCCGCGTAACTTAGCGATCTTTTACAGCTACAGCAAAAACCAGACGGTCGAAGTCAGCGAGTTGAACGAGGGCGACACTGATATTCGTACCTTTTCCCCAGAAGCCTATCAGCCCCCCGAAGGTGAAAAAGAAGTTGAGCAGGCGGTCAAACTTGCAAAAGTTAAACTCCTTGAAGGAGGCTTCAGCGAGGTGCAACGTTTGGGCGGCGGCGCGCTCTTAGCCTTTGCGGGCGGCGCAGCGGGCGAGAGCGGGTTTTTTAGAAGCCGCGTACTCTACGTAACCTTTGCCAGCGGTCCTGATACCTTGCCCGAGTATTTTGCCTATGTCGATCTTACGAACAAGTCTGTGCTCGAGCACGGCCCCATTAATTAAGGATTCTTATGAAAAGACTTTTAAGCTTACTGTGCCTTTTATACATAAGTTCTTTCGCGTTCGCGCAGGCGCCTTCTGGGCAAATCGACTGGGGTCCCTGGAGTTTTGACTGGGTTGCAGGCACGCTAGCCGAGGGTTTGGCGATTAAAGATTTGACCTATGAAGGCGATAAGGTCATGGAAAAAGCCAGCCTTCCTGTGATGCGCGTTCAGTACGACAACGACGCCTGTGGTCCCTACGCTGACCGACTCAGTGAAACGGCGCTACGCGCCGCGGAGGTCGACCAGTGCGGCACGAATCCTGTTTGCCAGCGCACCTTTACCCGCGACGGTAAAGACTGGCTCGAGCTGGGTGTGCAAGCGCGCTTAGGCGAATACCGCATTTACCAAGTTTTTTACTTTAGTGATGACGGCATTATGGACGCGCATATGTTCAGTAAGGGCTTGCAGTGCATTGTCGACCACAACCACCACCCCTATTGGCGTTTCGATATTGATATTAGCGACTACCAAAACGACCAGATTTTTACCTATGACAGAAACGCAACCGATAGCGGCTGGGGTGCAGGCTGGCAACTTCGCGGTAGCGAATTCCAGGAAACGAAGAACTCTGCGCAAGACCGCAAGTGGTACGTACGCGACGCTGTCTCGGGTAAAGGCTTATGGATTGTTCCTGGTGTCGATGACGGTACGACCGACGCTTTTTCGACGATGGACGCCGCTGGGCGCTTGTTCCGCAGTTCCGAAGATGAAGGCTGGCGCTTTGGCGCACGGGGTGAGCTTGCTTACGCCAGTCCACCTGAAAATATAAGTGGGCAAGACATCGTTTTTTGGTATACCGCCCATATGTTCCACGCAGCGGCGGAAGGTCGCGATATCTGGCACTCGGCAGGACCACGTTTAATCGTAGGTGACGCTGCTCAAGCAGGAGTAAACCCACCTGGCTCGGGTGGCAACCGCGCCCCTACAATTACAAATCCAGGAACACAGACTGGTTCGCAGGGTGCCTCGGTGACTCTCGAGCTTGTCGCTAGCGACGCCGACGGCGATTCGATTAGCTTCACGGCTCAGGGTTTACCCCCAGGTCTGAACATCGACAGTGCCACGGGCCGAATAAGTGGTTCGCTCAGCAGTGCGGGAACGTACGCCGTGAGCGTAACAGTCAGTGACGGTACAACGTCGACAACAGTACAGTTCGACTGGAACGTTACGAATGGCACCGTTATTACGAGTACAGGCTTTACCAGTGGTAGTGAAGGCTTCAACTACCGTGACGACGCTTTCCGCGGAACAAGGCAGCCTGGCTATGCAAGCGGCGCACACAGACCCAACGGCGGCTTTGCAGGCGGTGGTTTAGAGGTCACCGTGGGTGGGCAGGACAACGCCACAGTGAACGGCATGTCGGGTGCCTGGCGCACCCAATTCTCACTGAGTAGCTCAGGGCAAACGACTCTGGAACTACGCTACAAACTTACCCAGGCGAGCGACTACGAAAGTGACGAATTTAGCCAACTACTTGTCGCACTTGATGGTAGTTTAAAAGGACAAAATGGCAATGACTATATCGCTCGTTTAGTCGGTAATGGTAATGGTGGCGGCGAACGAACGACAGATTGGCAAACGGTAGAGCTTGACTTAGGTACCTTAGCAGCGGGCAGCCATACCCTCGACCTGGGTCTTTATAACAACAAGAAAACCTATAACAACGAGTCCAGTCAGGCCTGGTTCGATGACGTAACTATTATTCAAAGGCCAGGTTCGCCATCTAATACACCACCAAGCCTTAATACACCCTCTTCACAACAAAACAGTGTGGGTGATAGCGTAGCTTTGCAACTACAAGCCACTGACGCCGATGGTGACGCACTTAGTTACAGTGCGAGTGGTTTGCCGAGCGGTTTGTCTCTCAATGGCAACTCGGGGCTAATCAGCGGCACTCTCAGCAGTGGTAGCGCAGGCTCTTATACAGTCAATGCAAGCGTGAGTGACGGCTCGAGCTCGAGCAGCGTGGCGTTTGCCTGGCAGGTTGTAAATGCTGAACCTGAGCCCGAGCCTGAACCTGAACCCGAAGGTGAGCGCTACACAGGCTCACTTAATAGTGGAAGATACGCCTTTCAGCCTAACGGAACGTACTACCGCAGTAGCACCTCGGGTACGCACCGCGCTATTTTGCAGGGGCCAAGTGGTGCAAATTTTGATCTTGTACTTTACAAATGGAATAGCGGCGCAAGACGCTGGGACGCTGTGGCGCGGGCTTCAAGTCCAGATGCTACGGAAGACGCTAGTTACCAAGGTGAAGCTGGTTACTATACCTGGCTCGTGCGGGCGCGCTCAGGATCGGGTAGCTATACGGTAATTATCGACAGGCCTTAGGGTAAGTTATAAGCTATGGATGCCCCTAGCCTGGTCCAAGCGGGCGTCGACAATACTGGTATTACCCTTCAGGACTAATTGAGCGTAAGCTCGAGGGCTGAACTAGCAAGCATCTCCTAGAATAAGGGGATGCTTGCTTTACATATATCAGAATGGCTTGGCGACATTTCTTGGCGAAAAAGATGATGCCCACCCATTATTTTGAATTCCTCAATGTTTATAGGATCCTGAGTGGTCCTCCAGTTTCAACCCCGTTATTGATTAAGTAAATACTGATCTATATGCACCGCCGCGATATTACCTGTACCCAGCACAATCGAAACCTGCTGGGTCATAGGACGCAGGTCACCGGCAATCCACACACCCTCAACCTCAGTATTGCCGCGTTGCGTCTTCGGCTCGGCGTGGCCCGACTTGACGACGGGGATACCGAGTTGCTGCGCTAAGTCGGTGCGGGGAACTTTGGGGCTTGACACAAAATAAGCCTCATACTCGAGCCGCGTACCACCTTCTAGCGTGAGAGCGTCCAGACAGCCTTTTTTGCCCTCAAAGTCAGTAATTGCGTCCGTGTAAACCTTGATGTGTCGCTCGTCCAACCAGGCCCTATCTTGTTCACGCAAACTTGTCTCGCCCGTTAGTAGCAGCGTTAGTTGAGACGAGTGGTCATAAAGATGCTTGGCTGTACCCACCGCACCTGCGCCCGAACCAACGCCTATAACGAGCGTGTTTTTACCATTTATTTCAGGTGCTTCGCAGTCGGGGCAGTAGTACAAATTGCATTTGCCTGCGTAGCGTAAACACTGCTGGTATTCTCCCTCAACCGTGGGGTGATAGCGGGCAACACCTGTGGCTAAAAGCAGGGTTCTGCCTGTAAATGTTTCGTCCTTATCTGTTTGCAGGCTAAAGTTTCCGACCTCGCCTGAAACCTTTGTAACGTTAGCGCGCATGACTTCTGCGCCCATGGCCTCGGCTTGCCCGCGTAAAGACTTCATAATTTGCACGCCGCTTTGCGCAGGCATACCCGGGACATTCTCGAGCTTCGTCAGCGTAAAAAATAGGGGTCCGGTCCGCCTGTCGAATACCAGAGCTTTGCGCCCATGCCACGCCAAGTGCAGCGCCGCAGAAAGACCCGCCGGACCTCCGCCTACAATAAGTGTGTCGTAGTGTGTCATAGGGACAGTTTAGCTTTAGATGCATATAAAAGTAAGAGGTTGAAGGTTTAAAGAAAAATGTGCGCTCTTGAAACTTCGAGCTTTCCACCTTTGAACGCATGTCTAGAACCGCGCTGCAAGCAAAGCTGTGATAGACTACTCGCGTGTGTATGCGAAACAAAACGCACATTTTATTTAGGGCTACTGTCGTCCGTTTGGGTTTCTTAGACCAAACGGATTTATTTTCGGATTTATTTTCGGAGGATGAATGATCGAAAAACTGTTTGACGTGCAGGCGCGAGACTTAGAGATAGACGCCCTAAAAACCGAACGGGGGCAAACTCCTCAGGAACTTATAGACGCCCAAGCTGTCCAGGAAAATCTGGAGCGCCGCCGCCGTGACCGTCAGGCGAGTTTAGATGACGTTCAAAAGCAAGTTCGCACCAACGAGCTTGAACTCGAGACCTTGCAAGCGCGCCGCAAAACTGCGACGGAATCAGCGCTTATGGCGACGACAGCTAAGGAAGCCTCGCAATATCAAAACCAGGAATTACAATTTGCAACTCGCCTCGAAGAACTCGAGGGCGACACTTTGCCGCTCATGGAGCGCGTTGAAAGTTTGCAGACAGATGTCGAGGCGCTCGAGGCAGAACTTGCCGAGGTCACGCCCCAAGTTGAAGAAATGACTGAGCAAGAAGCGGCGCGTGTCAAAGCTATCGACACGAAAATGAAGGCCCTCCAAACCGAACGCGACAAACTCACCGAAGGTATCGACGCGGCGCTACTCAAACAGTACGAGCAGGTTCGGCGCTCGAAACGCGGTGTCGGCTTAGCTCTGGTAAACGGCACTCAGTGCGGCGGTTGCAATGTACGCCTGCCTATTCACGTCGTGCAAAAGGTTAAAAGGGGCAAGGGTATTACTCGTTGCCCGAGTTGTGGTCGAATTTTATTTGCGAAGGATTAAGGCGAGCCTCGAAAGAATTTTTCGTCTCGAACAATTTGGTTTTGAACTTTAGTTGAGGAGATTACTCTTAATCCAGGCTGTCTCGCCTTTGCGCTCAATTTTAAAGAGAAGAAAGCTAACCTGTCCTCCCCTTTTTAAAGGGGAGTTAGAGGGGATTTCCTTCTGTAGGTACTTAGACAGGTCTCTTATTTGCACAGGTTGAAGTGGCATTTTGCTGTCAGAGACAGTACTTAGTGGGTTTTAAGATAATTCATATTGGTCCACCACAGAGGAAACGTCACAAATGAAATAAAAGATTTTACGTCACTAGCGCCATTCCTGAAATCTTAAAGTGTGACAAATCTAGTGTGGTCTAGCAATATTAACGCCGCAAGAATTTGTCACTGATAAGCGTTCCGCTTAAAACGCGCAGCATGTCGAGCGCTTGACCTGTTCCTAGCGCGACACAGTCTGTCGCATTGTCGGCAACAACGACAGGAATGCCTGTGGTTTGCCGCAAAAGCGCGTCGAAATTTACCAGTAATGACCCGCCGCCTGTCATAATAATGCCGCGGTCAATCACGTCTGAAACGAGTTCTGGGGGGGATAGCTCGAGCACCCTGCGTACCCCGTCGGCAATTTTTTGCAAAGTCTCCCGGAGCGCTTCAACCACGTCTTCACTGGTTAAGGTAACGCTCTTGGGCAGACCGTTAATCAGGTCGCGGCCCCGAACCTCGAGTTCTTTAATATCGTCACTACTGTTAATTACCGCTGCGCCAATTTTCATTTTGATTTCTTCAGCGGTGCGGTCACCGATAAGCAAGTTTTCTTTGTGGCGCACGTAGCGGATGATGGCTTCATCAAAAGCGTTACCCGCAATGCGCAGCGATTCTGAAACGACAATGCCGCCCAGGCTGATAATGGCAATGTCAGTCGTGCCGCCGCCAATATCGACAATCATTGAGCCTGTAGGTTCAGCAATGTTGACACCTGCGCCAATCGCTGCGGCCAGAGGTTCCTCAATCAAAAAGGCTTTACGTGCGCCGACTTCGCGGGTCGCTTGCAACACCGCACGTTTTTCAACCTCAGTAACGCCGGAGGGTACACAGACCATAATGCTGGGTTTAAAAAGACTGCGGCCGATGACTTTGCGCACGAAAGCTTTAAGCATCTTTTCGGTCAGGTCATAGTCGGCAATCACGCCGTCGCGCATGGGTCTTACCGCGACGATATTACCTGGCGTGCGGCCTAGCATGCGGTAGGCTTCGTCGCCTACTGCCTTGACCTCGCCCGTATCACGCACGAGTGCAATAACAGAGGGTTCACGTAATCTAATCCCTTTACTTTTTTCGTAAATGAGCACGGTCGCTGTACCTAAGTCAACGCCGATTTCTTTCCAAAGTTTAAACATAGTTTCTCTTCAACCGGGTTCTCTTCAATTGGTTTCCTGTCAACATAATCTCTCCACACCCTCATACATAGTCCGTACAACGTCGGTGCGCACACCTGGCCTCACTTGAGCAAGTCCACCACCCGTGTGACAACAGCGCAGTATACCTTCAAAAAAGTGGCACTTTGCAAGGTATTTGGCATTTTCTTACAGGGAAAAGAGCTTTAGCGCTCAGGAAGTAGGTTTTTTCACAAACGCTTTGTTTAACCACTCACTACTTGCCGCTGCGGGTCGCCAATGACGTTGAACGCAGCCCAGTGATACGGGTTTGGATACTCGAGCCGCACCTCTTTTTGTGCACGCTGTAAGGCTTGCACCACGGACAAGCCCCCTTTCAGGCCGTCGTAGAAACGAACCATGAGTATAGAAGTCGGCGTGTCTTTTACAGCCCACAAGCTGACAATTAAACAGGGCGCGCCTGCAAAGAAAAAACCTCTGGCAAGGCCGAAGAGTTCATCACTAGACTGTCTGGCACTCAAGCCCGTTTCGCAAGCGGATAGAACGACCAAAGAGGCGTCTAGCTCGAGCGAGTACAGGTCGCGCGCCGCTAACCAACCGTCATGAAAGCGTAGCCCTGAAAAAAGCGGATTGTCAGGTCTATAAAGACCGTGCGTAGCGATGTGCAAGACGTTAGCGTCAGGGGCTGCGCCTGTAAAAGCTTTTAGCGTGGCCTGCGGACCGACAAGCGCCTTCGTACCGGGGAAGATACCCTTGACCGCTTCAACCTCGTCACGTACAAAAGGGATATCTTCAAAGGGAACGCCAAAGGCTGTAACCCCCTCTGAGGCACTAGTTTGCTGGGTTTTGCAGTGCAGATAAACAGCCGAACTCGGTGCTAATGAGACGAGGGCGTTGTCGCTCAAATAGGTCTCGCCATCATATAGGGCAGCAAAGGGAACGTTGTGCAAAATATCATGGGGCACAATAATAAGGTTCTGTCCGTCTAGCTCGAGCTTCAAAGGCACAAGAAGTAAATTAAAGAGGGTTTTGAGCGCGTTATTCGTTTGCAGCTCGAGGATATTAGCGCCGTACACCTGCTCGTAAACGTGACCTTGCGCAACGCGGCTCATGGTGAACGTAAGGCGCTCAAGCGTTTGTAAAATCTCATCTAGGTCGCCTAAATCGGCAACGAAACGCACGCTTTGCCCAGTTATAATAAAGGCGACCAAAGAGCCTTCTAAGACAAAATATTCCAGAATAATAGTGCTTGCCTCTAGCTTTTCTTGCACTTCCTCAGGTGTCGGTACATTGACTTGCTCGAGCCCGCCACCTTGCGGGGTCAAGCGTTCGATATCTCGAATAAGGGTGGTAACCCTGGCTTCCGCCCCTTTGACTTTAGCCCAGGCGGGGCTCTGGTGGCCCTCTTGCTCAGCATTTAGATAATGCCAGTTAAGCGAGGCGCGCGCTTCGCTCAGTTGCTCCTGCAATTCGGCGACGTGAGGGTTGCTTGTATCTTTAGGTAAGCTGACCCCTTTACCGATAAGGTCCAAGAGCGCTCTTGACTTAGAGCGCTCGACAAAGTAAAACGCCTGGGCAAACTTGCCCTGTTCGACAAGAAGCTTAATCAGGTCGGTATAGACGTCTAGTTTTTCGCCAAAATAAGAGGTTTTGAACTCGTCGACGTTTAAAGAGGCGCGTACGCCCTCTAGTTCGGCAATCGCTTCACGAAACTTCAGCTCGGCCTCGGCTAAGTCTCCGCGCCGCAGGGCGAGCTGTCCAGCCAGGCGGCTCGAGCGCATCACGAGGTCGGGTATAGCGAGGCTGCCGATAAAAGGCTCGGCCTCGCGTAGCTGCGTCGCGGCCTCCTCAAGATGGTTCTGGGTCATCTCGAGCTTTGCCAAAAGCAGACGGCTCATGGCTTGCCCCGCGCGAACCTCGTTCGCGTCAAAGGCCGCCAAGGCTTCAGACAGGCGTGCTGAAATCTTTTTTGCCCGCGCCCTACTAAGGTTTTCTTGCTCGACACTAAAGGTCGCTAAATAAACGCTCGACCAGGCGGCTTGGGTTTCGTTGCCCAACGCCAGCCAGCCCGCGTGGGTTTTTTTAAGTACGCTTTTGGCCTTGCTGAACTGTCGCAATTTGGCCAAGGTCATACCCAGCACGGTCATGGCCTCGAGTTCCTCAAGCGGCATTTCTTTTGCTACGAAGACGTCAATGACGCCGCGCGTCAAAACTTCGGCTTCTTCTAATAAGTTCAACTCTAAGTGAATACGCGCCTCTTCTAATTGGGCAAAGGCGGCTTCACCGCTGTTGTCGAGTTGCTCTAAGAGGCCGCGGGCGCGCGCCAGGGTATCGAGTACCAAACCCAAACGCCCCTCGCGGCGGTACAGCAAGGCTTTTTCTATGAGGGCTCCGGCGTAGTGGTTGGTTTGTCCGAGCGTTTCAAACAGGGTTTCGGCCGACTCGACATGAATGAGCGCCTCGTTGAAACGGTCTAAGTTTGCGTAGGCGTCACCTAGATTAAGCTCGACCAGGGCGAGGTCCGAGGTCGCGTCAAGACTCTCAAACGCGAGTTTTGCCTCGGTCAGGGTCGTGACGGCTTCATCAAAACGCCCCAGGCGCTTAAGAATGATGCCGATGTTATTAGCAATGCGGGCTTCGTCGTGTTCTAGCTTCAGGTCTCGGAAGCCGTTTCGGGTGGTATAGGCTAACGATAGGGCCTCTTCAAACTGCCCGGTAAGGGCGAGTGCCTGAAGCTGCCGAATGGCGACGCGGTGGGCGTTAATATCGTCGCCCTCCTGCAAATACAGACTACGCGCTTCTATATAGCTTTTGAGAGCGTCCTGAAATTCACCTTGCACGGTCATGCCGAGGGCGTAAGCCCAGTTACCCAGCGCACGTGCTTGGGGGGTTGCAATGAGCCCACTTAGCTCGAGCGCGCACTCACCTGCCCGTAAGGCTTTTGCGCCGTCGACACTCACCAAACGGTCAACTTCGGTTTTGAAAAGCTCGAGTAAAGCTGTTTTGTGAGGTGCTAGCGTTAGTCCGTGTGTGCGTTGCGCCAAGTTCGTTTCGTCAATCAGTTCAGCTGCAATTTCTGGGAGGTCAGCTTCAAGCTGAGAAACGGTCTCGACCACGGTAGCTTATTTGTAGCACAGCGCGTTTAAAAGGCTAATGCAATTCATAACACCTTTTGGGAAGCAGGATTCGGGGGTTAGGGTTTGGGGGCTAGGTGAATATAAAAAACGATTTACCTATGCACTATTCGTTCTCCCTTTAGACTGCCGTTTAATGTTGAACAAGGGGTTGTAACCCTTTCAAGGGTAGTTTTTCTAGAAAACTATGTACTGGACACTGTTTTTCTAATCGAAAGTAAGGTCAATGTCTCCTGTTGAAATCTGTGAGGAAATGATAAGCCTGATGAACGTTGAGGTTTGCTGTAGGGGCGCACGGCCGTGCGCCCCTACAGGGTGAGAATTCATAGTCGGAATGAGCATGAGGGACGAGGTGTCTCAAAAAAACCTACCTCTATGAGGGTTGCAACTTCTTATTTGCAGTATGCGCAGGGTAGGTCAGTATTTAAGGCTGGGCCACTACCTAAAAAACGCGGTTTAGACTTTAAACTGTTCTTACTACAGGAGGCACTATGCAAGAGGTCATTCGACTTCTCAACGCTATCGAAGAGGCCAAAGCGGCGGGTAAAAGCGCGGCGATTGCCACCGTCGTGCGAGTCAAGGGTTCAGCGTACCGACGCGAGGGCACCAAAATGCTTATCGACGCCGAGGGCAACCAGGTCTGCATGATTTCGGGCGGCTGTTTAGAACAAGAGGTCGGTGAGATTGCCAAGCGTGTTTTGGAGACCGGCGAAAGCGTCGTACAGTTCTTCGACCTCGAGGAAGACCTGGTTTGGGGTCTAGGCTTAGGCTGCGGCGGCGCAGTAGACGTCTATATCGAGCCCTTTGATGATGGTGAAGAGAATGCGGCTTGGCTAGACACTGTTAAAGGTCAAAAAGCAGGGGCGCTCGCCACCGTCATCAACATTAATAAAGGTGACTTGAAAAATGACGCGCGTATGTTTATTAGTTCAAAGGGCGAGACCCTTGGAAGTTTAGGGGATGCGTCGCTTAACAAAGAACTAGTAAACTTTGCTCAGGAAAAAATGAAGCAACTTTATCCACGTTCTGAAACGAAAGTTTTTAGCTCGAGCGCAGGCAGCGCCGAGGTCTTTTTAGATGTCAACGTACCGCCCCCAGAACTCGTCATCTTTGGCGCGGGTCATGACGCGATACCCCTGGCGAACTACGCTCACGATTTGGGGTTTCAAACTACGATTGTCGACGCGCGGCACGCCTTTGTGACCGAGGAACGCTTTCCCCACGCCACGCTTATTCGCACGCACCCGTCGGGCTTTGCTGACAAAGTCGAGATAGGTCCGCGCAGCTACGTCGTGGTTATGAACCATCACTTAGAGCGTGATAAAGAAAGCCTCGCCTTTGCTCTGGAAACATCAGCACCCTACATCGGTGCGCTCGGTCCAAGCTCGAGGTTTCAAGACATGGTGAAGGCGCTCAAAGATGAAGGCCGCCCGCTCTCATCCGAAGCTCTTACCAGGGTACGCAATCCTATCGGCTTAGATGTCGGTGCTGACACCCCCGAAGAAATTGCTGTCAGTATTATGGCGGAACTTATTGCTGTTCGGGGCGGCTATAGAGGCGGCTTTTTGAATGACCGCTCAGGACCGATTCACACCGATAGAACGAGAGATCCCGCTACTGTGTGAGTGGCTGTTCTCTAAGTCAAAACAATCTGCGCTTTCACCGAGCTAGGCGGCATGTTCACGGCGTAATCGAACGCCTCGAGACTCTGCTCGAACTTAAAAGTATCGGTGATAAGCGGTTTAACGTCGAGTTTGCCACTTTCCATCAGCGCTAAAGCTCTTGGGTAAACGTGGGCGTAGCGGAAAACATTTTCGATACGTGCCTCTTTTATTTGGGCCTGGGCGACGTCAAAAGCAATCGGGCTTAAGGGAATACCGACGAAGACGACTGCGCCACCTGGTCTTAGCGGTGCGAAGACGCCACTTGCAGCCTGTTTATTCCCGCTACATTCAAAAACAAGGTCAGCGCCCCAGTTGTCGGTTAGCTCATCAACGACCTCTTCTAAATTTTCTTGCGCAACGTTGACAGGATGTATAGGGCCGAGCTTGGCGGCCAGCTCGAGCTTTTCTGCTTGCACATCGGTCAAAATAATTTGGCTGCACCCACCTGCTAAAGCTGCCAGTGCCGTAAGAATACCGATAGGACCTGCGCCCGTCACCACAGCGACATCGCCTGGTTTTATTTGGGCCTTATTTGCAGCATGCAGACCCACTGCCAGGGGTTCGACCATCGCACCCTCAGCGTAAGAAACATTGTCGGGCAGCTTGAAAGTAAAGGCTGCCGGATGCACCACGCTCGGTCTAAGTACACCGTGGATGGGCGGCGTGGCCCAGAAGCGCACCTCGGGGTCGAGGTTGTAAATACCGAGTTGCGTGGCGCGGCTGTTCGGATTAGGAATGCCTGGTTCCATGCACACCTTGTCGCCAACCTTTAGATGCGCGACCTTATCCCCGACCTCTGAAACCGTACCCGACGCCTCATGTCCCAAAATCATGGGGTCTTTCACAACGAAGGGGCCAATTGCGCCGTGTGTGTAGTAGTGAACGTCGCTGCCGCAGACCCCGACGGTGTGAATGTCGATGCGAACGTCATAGGGCTCGAGCTTTTCCTCGACGTCAATATCCCGAATTGTCAACTCATCTTTTTTCTCTAAAACGAGTGCTTCCACCCTCTACCTCCATGTTAAATCGAGCACGTTAAATCAAGCACGTTAAATCAGACGTTATGAAACCATTTATACTGCTCGTTAGCTTAGCAGGCGCGGGTCGTTTTTCGCTATCAGCACTAGTGGAAGAGTGTACGAAAAGTCGGTTATCAACAGAATGCGCCGTCATTTGTGCTGAAGCGTTAGTGCACAGGGAAACCTTCTTTCAGCATGCTGCATCAAGATTTCTCACGTGCGTTCGAAATGACATCATTTGTCGTTAGTCAAGTTTTTCAGATTACTGTTTCCCTATCGCTTAATCACTCGGATGTAAGCCTTTACGTGCCTGAGCAATCCAATTTATGATACCTTAAATACTAAGGTATTCTGAGGTGATGATTTATGGCAGATGTGGTTCAAGAGGTCCCTGTTCAAAAGACGCCGCCAAAATCGGCGCGTGGTAGGCTGCAAGGTGTGGATGACACGACTTTCAGACCGCTCACGCTTGACGATTATGTAGGCCAAAAGCGCCTTAAAGAGAAATTTCTGGTTTACCTCGAGGCCACAAAAAATCGCGGTGACGCGCTTGACCATGTGCTGCTTTATGGTCCGCCTGGGCTCGGTAAAACGACGCTGGCGCATATCATCGCTTACGAGCTTGGTGTAGGCATTCGCGTTACAAGCGGTCCCGCGATTGAAAAACCTGGTGATTTAGCGGCTATTTTGACTAATTCCTTGGGTGAGGGCGACGTGTTGTTTATCGACGAAATTCACCGCCTGGGCCGTGTGGCTGAAGAGCATCTTTATCCCGCAATGGAAGACTACAAAATAGATATTGTCCTAGGTCAAGGACCGGCGGCGCGTACTATTCGGCTCGATTTACCAAAATTTACACTTGTCGGCGCAACCACGCGGCCTGGGCTTATAACAAATCCGATGCGTGACCGTTTTGGCATTGTGGAACACCTCGAGTACTACACGCCCGAAGAACTTGCCGAGGGCGTGCGGCGTGACGCCCTGCGTATGAACATGCACTTGGATGAAGATGCGGCGCTAGAAATTGGGCGGCGCAGCCGCGGCACCATGCGCATTGCCAAGCGCGTTCTGCGGCGCGTGCGCGATTACGCCGAAGTTGCAGGCGACGACACGATTACGCTCGAGCGTGTACAGCACGCCTTAAACGAACTCGGCATCGACGATATTGGCTTAGAGCAGCGTGACCGCGCTATTTTAGAAACGATGATTACCAAGTTTGCAGGGGGACCTGTGGGGCTGAGCACCTGGGCGACAGCCGTGGGCGAGGATAAGGTCACGCTTGAAGAGGTCTACGAACCCTTTTTGATTCAACGCGGCCTCATCAAGAGGACACCGCGCGGGCGCATTGTCACCGAAAACGCATACAAACACTTGGGCTACGCCTACACCCAAACGGGGGAGTCGCCCCTGTTCGGTGACAACATTGACGACGAACAGAGCAGTCCGGTTTGAAACTTTTGACACCTTAAAAGCTCCCCATCAGCTTTAATAGAGAAAGCTGATGTTAGAAGGCAACTTAAAAACCCTGGCATTTACCGACGTTTTGCAAGTTTTGGCGACGGGTCAGAAGTCGGGCGTGCTGACGATTACTAAGGCGTATTTTAGAGCCCGTGTTTATTTGGATATGGGACGGCTCGAGGTGGCCCACTTAACGCCTGGTCCTCACTTAGGGGAAATGCTCGTACGCATGGATTTGCTCAGTACCTTCGAGGTGCAAAAACTCCTTGCCAAACAAGCGCGTGACAACCCGGGCACCTTGTTGGGCTTACTCGCTGTTGGGGAGGGCTTTATTGAGGAGGACGACCTAGCGAACGCGCTCAAGCAGCAAGTTTTAGAGGTCTTGACCGAGCTGGCAACCTGGCGCAGCGGCACCTTTCATTTTTCCGAGCGCAGCGCTGACGCGTCGCAAGTACCCGTGCAGCACAGTTTCGACACAATGATGCTGCTCATGGAAATTATAAGTCGTTTAGATGATTGGCAAAAAAATACGGTTGCGGCAGACGCCGTGTTTGAACGCGCGGGTGACCCCACGCACGTTAGCCTCCCGGAGGGCGGTTGGGACGTGCTCGCTCACGTCACGGGCAAACGTAGCGCGGTCTCTATTGCATCAGAGCTTGACTTGCCAGAACGCCAGGTTTATTACGTGCTTAATCAGCTTGCTGCTTTCGGCATTATCAGGCAGGTGCGTTTCCCACCTGAAGAGGTTTCGGTCCTTATATTGTCAGCGAGTCAAAGCTTACAGCGTCTTATTTACTTGAGTTTGCAGCGGGCTGGTGTAACGCCCTATATCACGGCTGATATCGTTTCAGGCATCGACTTCACCATGACCTATCACCCTAAGGTCGTGGTGGTTGACGACCTGGACGGCGAAGGTTGGGACTTTGTCAAAGAGTTGCGCAGTTTGTCGGGCCGTAGCCGCCTACCTGCTATTGTTTTGAGCCGCGACAAGCGCCCTAAAGGGTTTTGGGAGCGCTTTAAACGTCCTGACGCTTACGTAGTACAAAAGCCCTACCATGAACTCGAGCTGCAACAATTAGTGACAAAGCTCGTGGGGCGGTCTTTACTTTAAAAATAAAAAATTCACCGAGTATACCTTATATTCAGACGCTTACTCATGACGCTCAGATGCAGCAACACTAAGAAATGATGAAGGCTGATAGGGGAGACTGTGTGTCAGATTGCGGGGAGCTTGGGTAAAAGCTTGTTATATTCAACTTTAACGGATGCAGCCGAATTATGTGTATAAAGGAACGCATTGTGCGAGCCACCCTAATCAGCTGTGACCGTAACACTAAACCAAGGAAGGTGAAACATGAAGAAAGTTTTACTCGCGCTACTTGTTGCACTCGTTACTGTTGCAACGGCGCAAGAAATTACCTGGATTACAGGTAACCGTGGTGCAGATGTCGACTACGCCAATTCTATGGCAGCTCAGTACATGGAAATGAACCCTGACGTAACAGTCAACGTTTTGCAAGGCCCTGAATCCGCAACGGACCGCGCTCAGCAGTACCTGCAATTTTTTGAGGCGCAGTCAGGTGAAGTCGATGTCTACGAAATTGATGTTATCTGGCCTGGCGATATGGCTGAGCACTTAGTCGACCTCAATCAATATGAGGGTTTCAGCGACGCTTCAGCCGAATTTTTCGAAGCAATTGTTGAAAACAACACGGTAGATGGCGCGCTCGTTGCTATGCCTTACTTTACGGACGCTGGTCTACTTTATTACCGCTCTGACTTACTTGAAAAGTATGGCCTTGAGGTTCCTACGACTTGGGCTGACTTAGAAGCAGCTGCTATGACAATCCAAGAAGGCGAACGCGGTGAAGGCAACCAGGATTTCTGGGGCTATGTCTGGCAAGGTAACGCTTATGAAGGTCTTACCTGTGACGCCCTCGAGTGGGTTGCTAGCAGCGGCGGCGGCGAAATTGTCAGCCCCGACGGCGTAATTACTATCAACAATGAAAACGCTATTGCAGCTCTCGAGACGGCAACCAACTGGGTCGGCACCATTAGCCCTCCTGGGGTAACGGGTTTCCAAGAGGAAGACGCTAGAAACGTATGGCACGCTGGTAACGCTGCATTTATGCGTAACTGGCCCTATGCTTACGGCCTTACCTTAGAAGGTGACGTCGGTGAAAACTTTGGCGTTTCTCCTTTACCTTCGACTGACGGTGGCAGCTCTGCCGCAACCCTGGGTGGCTGGCAGTTAGCAGTGTCCCAGTACAGTGCTAACCCTGAAATTGCTGCTGACTTTGTTAAGTTCCTAACGTCACATGAAGGTCAAATTTCACGTGCGCTCGAGATGAGCAACTTACCAACCCGCCCAGCCGTTTATGAAGACGCCGCTATCGTAGACTCTGATAAAGCGTTCATGGCTGAGTTTTTGCCCGTCTTCCAAGCCGCAGTTGCGCGCCCTTCAACCGCAACAGCGCCTAACTATTTGCAAGCTTCACAGTACTTCTTTACCGCTGTACATAATGTGCTAACTGGTCAAGAAGACGCTGAAACTGCGCTTGCACTGCTCGAGCTTGACTTAGAAGAACTCACAGGTTTACCTACAGGTCAACCTTAATTTCTTAACTAAGTAAAGGTTTGGGAAGCCGAAAAACTTCGGCTTCCTATTTTTTTGTTTGAGATTTATGTAAATAAGCCCTACAGTTCGCAAGCTAAGTACTACTGTATGATAAAAAAAATTCAAAACGGGAGGTTTTATCGTGGCAGTTGCCTCACAGAAAGCGAAGGGAAACAAAGGTGGGCGCTCAGAGCTTGCCAAGGCGGAAGAACGTACCGCCTTTTGGTTACTTTTTCCCACACTGCTTCTACTACTACTAATAGGTATTTATCCGCTCGGTCAAGTTTTTTACCTTAGCTTGACCAATAAACGTTTTGCAAGTGCGCAGGAAACACAGTTTATTGGTTTGAGCAATTACGCAAATTTGCTCGGTATGACCCTGCGTGAATTACCGGTAGAAACAGATGATGCAGGTAATCCTGAGCTAGACGAAAATGGTAACAGGCAGTACGTGAATGACCGACTTTTTCTAAGGCGTTTAGATACCGAGCGTGCCTTCGATACCGTATCAACCTTTAATCTATTCGGAACTCGTTACGTATTGGGCGCGACAAACGCTGACTTTCTCAAATCTATTTGGGATACTGCCGTTTTTGCTGTTTCGGCAGTTTTTTTGGAGACAGTTTTGGGCCTTATCATTGCGCTAGCGCTAGCGCGTAAGTTCTTCGGGCGAGGTCTTATGCGGACTGCTATGCTCATTCCTTGGGCCATTATTACGGTTGTGTCATCACTCATCTGGGAATGGATGTTCAAGTCGGATCGCTCGGGTTTTTTTAACGCCTTTTTCGAGCAATTAGGCGTGTCCAGTGGCAATACGGTGTGGCTTGTAAATCCTGCCCTCCAAATGCCAAGCATCATCGCGATTGACGTTTGGAAAACAACGCCGTTTATGGCGCTACTTCTGTTAGCAGGATTGGCGACGATACCCAAAGAGCTGTACGAGGCTGCTGAGGTCGACGGCGCCAGCAAGATACGACAGTTTTTCTCGGTGACATTGCCTCTGCTTGTGCCTACCCTTGCAGTCGCCCTTATTTTCCGCACGCTTGATTCTCTGCGTGTATTTGACCTGTTCCAAATTGTCTTTGGTGAAAGTCGCTATTCAATGGCAACGTTCGCACAGTTTCAACTTGTTGCGAGTAAAGACATGGGACTTTCAGCGGCGTCGAGTGTGATTATTTTCTTCATCATCCTCGTGTTTGCCATCCTCTACATGAGATCTTTGGGGGTTGACAATGACTAGAGAGCGTAAAAACTTAGTTGGCGAGATTTTCTTCTACATCTTAATTGCGATTATTGCGATTTACCTTCTTTTCCCCTTCTATTGGGCCGCAATTTCAGCGCTCAAAACGGAGGCGGAACTCGTGCGTACGCCCGCGACTTTCTTCCCGCAAAATCCGACCTTGCAGAACTTCAGGGCCGTGCTTTCTAACCCCGACTTTTTGCGTGGAATGCTTAACAGCCTGATCGTTGCAGGCTTTACGACCCTTTTAAGTTTGCTAGTTGGTGCTTTTGCAGGCTACGCACTGGGCAAACTTCGCTTTCGGGGCCGTACCCCATCGCTCTATCTCATTTTAGCTATGACGATGTTCCCGCAAGTTGCGGTGCTAGCGGGGTTGTTCCAGGTTATCAACGCTGTAAAAGATATTGCCTGGCTTAACATTCCGACGATGGTTTTCCTCATTCTTATATACATGCTTTTCACGCTGCCGTTTACAACCTGGGTGCTGACCTCGTTTTTCAAAGGTTTGCCGGATTCTCTGTTACAAGCGGCGCAGGTGGACGGGGCTACCTTCACACAGACGTTCTGGCATGTGCTCTTACCGCTTACAGCGCCAGCGCTTGTCACGACGGGTCTGCTCGCCTTTATCGGGGCGTGGAACGAATACTTGTTCGCGCTCACCTTTACGCTGCAAGACCCAGGCTCGAGAACCGTGCCCGTGGCTATCTCGCAACTCTCAGGCCGTATTGCGCGACAAGAGCCTGTCGGTGAGATTATGGCGGGGGCGCTCATTATCACCGTGCCGCTCGTAATTCTGGTACTCATTTTCCAGAACCGGATTGTGGACGGTCTGACAGCGGGGGCTGTAAAAGGCTAATTCTTTTGCACTAACCTTAAACCAAAATTTAAAAGAGCGACCTGTTTCGGGTCGCTCTTACTTTTGTATGGTCACTGCTTCGCACAGTCTCACTTAACTGGCGGAGTGCGGTTATCTGACAACTCACTGTTTCCTGAGCGCCACACCTTGACAGGTGACAAAACTTTAAAGGGTGCCTAAACTTGTTTTAGGTTTAGAGTATTGGCTCATGTTCAGGGCAAGTGAAAGAGACGTAGGAGAAAGCGGAAAGGGCAAAGGAGAAACATGAGTCATCCCGAATTTTTCCTCAAAACAACTTCATTTCAATATTCAGTGAAGGAAATCCCCTTCAATCCCCCTTTCTTAAAGGAGGA
>ENA-ORXM01002122-ORXM01002122.1-marine-metagenome-genome-assembly--contig:-NODE-2122-length-24569-cov-19.340560_pt1 | contig 24569 bp, 14 predicted proteins | sample MGYA00237867_ERZ511480 | MGnify/ENA primary metagenome ERZ511480 (study PRJEB26309, sample SAMN06266103) | marine metagenome | isolation source: Algal blade | place: United Kingdom:Sidmouth, United... | reverse complement strand
GACAACACCCTTAATTTCTACCAAAACTTATACGACTTAGATGAAAGTTCCAAAGCAGATATTGCTTTTGTTCGCACTAACAAAGAGAGTGTAACAGGAGATGGACCCATCTTAAAAATGTCTTGTTTTATCACTGCCAACATCACAGGCAAAACCCAAGATAATATCCCCATTGAGTTCCATTTAAATACAGCAAAGATTATCTATGAAGATGGGACTTCACAAGACCTCAATGCAGGAGAAGCAAGTGCTGAAATCGAAACGCCTGTGGGCATCAACACTTTATTGAATACACAAATAGACATTTATCCAAATCCCACTAAAGATTTCTTACAGATTGATTTAGGAAATTTACAAACACATAAATTAACATTGTACAATGCCACAGGACAAATAGTAAAACAAACCAATACACACAAAACGGGCAATATAACAATGACAACCAGCACATTACCCGTTGGTATGTACGTCTTAAGCATTGAGACGACAGAAGGAATTCTGCACAAAAAGATTCAAATTATTCGATAGTAATTGGTGAAAGAAATGGAATAATAATACTTGCGATAGGATATCCTAAGGCAGAAAAGTCCAGTACTCCCATGTGCTGGGCTTTTTTTATTTTATACGGAATCCTAACGAGATATTCTATATCTTTGAGGTAGATTTTTTAAGGAGCGAAAGGTTCGTCGCTTCGTCGTGACGCTCGGGCCTGCTATCCGTTAATGGATGGCATCTCCAAGATGCCTTGCATTTTTTCACGTACTGTACCGCATTGGAAGGCATTTTCAAAATGCCTTTCATTTCCACAGATGAACCGAAACGGCAGCCAACGCAATCATCCAACCACTACTATCAGGGCTATTTTAAACGGTCTCAACAACAAAAGCAGTACAAGAGAAACAGACGATAAAGATACAGACCCTCCAACATAGACCTGATAGTAGCGGTATGGTGGTGGAACGGGTAGGGGCAAGTGTCTGACCGCAGCGCAGGCAAACCACCATAATAGCGGATAGCAGGCCTTTCCATCACGACGAAGCAACACACCATTCTCTCCAAAATAAAAATCGCTTCAAAAATAATTCATAGCGACAAGTAGCAAAAAATGAAAGAAAGAAAAGAAATATTCAAAACGGACTCGGATATAGAAATCAATAGAATCTACAATCCCACAGGCGAACCCATCGAAACGCCAGGCACCTTCCCATTTACGAGAGGCATACACGCACACGGCTACCGAAGCCGATTATGGACGATGCGCCAATACGCAGGTTTTTCCACCGCCGAAGCCTCCAATGAACGCTACCACTACTTATTGAAACAAGGCACAACAGGCTTGTCTGTTGCCTTCGACTTACCAACCCAAATCGGCTACGACTCCGACCACGAATTATCAGAAGGCGAAGTCGGCAAAGTAGGCGTTGCCATCGACTCCATCCGGGACATGGAAATCCTGTTCAAAGGCATCAAGCTCCAAGACATCACGACCTCCATGACCATAAATGCAACGGGCTTTATCCTCTTAGCATTTTACACCGCCTTAGCCAAAAGACAAGGCGCAGATTTGAGCAAAATATCGGGAACAATCCAAAATGACATTCTTAAAGAATACGTCGCCAGAGGAACGTACATTTATCCCCCAAAACCCTCGATGAAAATCATCACAGACATTTTTGAATACTGTAGCCAAGAACTCCCAAAATGGAATACCATCTCCATATCGGGTTATCACATCAGAGAAGCAGGCTCAAGTGCCGCCCAAGAATTAGCCTTTACCCTCGCCAATGGAAAAGCCTATTTAGAAGCAGCCCTCAGCAAAAAATTAGATATAAACGTATTCGCCAAAAGACTCTCTTTTTTCTTCAATGCCCACAACAATTTTTTTGAAGAAATCGCCAAATTTAGGGCAGCCCGTCGCATGTGGGCAAAGATTACCGAGCAATTGGGCGCAACCGAAAACAGAGCGAAAATGCTCCGCTTCCACACCCAAACAGGCGGCTCCACCCTCACCGCCCAACAACCCCAAAATAATATTGCGAGAGTCACCATGCAAGCCCTTGCAGCCGTATTAGGTGGCACACAATCGTTGCACACCAACGGCTATGATGAAGCCCTTTCCTTACCCACAGAAGAAGCCGCAAAATTAGCCCTCCGCACCCAACAAATTATCGCTCTTGAAACGGGTGTTACTGATACGGTTGATCCCTTAGCAGGTTCTTACTTCATCGAAAACCTCACCAATGAATTAGAAGCTGCTGCTTGGAAATACATCGAAAAAATAGATGCGATGGGTGGAGCAGTTGATGCCATCGAAGCAGGTTATATGCAAAGCGAAATCGCCACCGCAGCCTATCAATATCAAAAAGACATTGAGTCCAAAGAAAATATTATTGTCGGCGTTAATGATTTCACAGAAGTAGAAAAACCCGTCAAAGGCATTTTTAAAATAGACGATTCCATCCGTCTCCTACAAATCGAAAAACTTAAAAAACTCAAAGCAGAACGAGACAATAAAAAAGTCAAAACCCTTTTAACCGAATTAGAAACCAAATCCAAAAATGACGAGAATATTATGCCCACTGTCATTGAAGCAGTGGATAATGAGGCGACCTTGGGAGAAATTTCTGATGTGTTGAGAGGAATTTATGGGGAGTTTATGGGGTAAGCAAACAAAAAAAGTCCGTCCCAAAAAAGGACGGACTTCTCATCATTCTAAGCCAAAAAAACGGGGAAACTGACTCAGAAAATATATGTATAAAATCTACTAACGTTCGTTACTGTTTGACAAGCTGCTTCGTCACCACACCTTTTGCTGTGATAATTTTTACCACAAAGACGCCAGAACCCAAACGAGTTCCCAAATCATTTGTGCCATCCCAAACAAGTGTGCCTTCCAACAAATCTTTTGCATCAAAGACCTTAATTAAATTGCCTTGAGCATCGTAAATTTCGATGCTTAAAATATCGTTTATCTCTTTAAAATCAAAAGTGATTTGATGCGTAAAAGGATTGGGGAATGCGGTGAAAGAATCATTAGAGTAAAGTGTGGAAATACCTAATGGAGTAAAATCATCAGTATCATCAACAATGTCAGAATCGTCTATACACTCTTCACAAAATTCGCCACCCAAATCAGGTTCTAAGCAAATTAAAGTTGTATAAATAGACAATACTCGTTCTTCTTTACTAATATCAATGATCTCTAAAATTTGAGCATTGGTTTCAGGGAGAGACTCTAAATGCTGCAAATGCTTTCCTGTCCAAATTGTGAGGGCGGTACTATCAATATTGTGAATCATACTTTCCTCAATAGAAGCCGTCGTCGCAAAAAAATCCGATTGATAGATACCTGATAATTCCATAGATAAAGGAAAATTACCATCATATTTACCAACTTGCATCAAAGGTTTGTTGAAATTTAAAACATCAGACGCATTTACATTATAACGAGCATACGTAAATCCATCTTCTAAAGTCGTATAAAAATCAAATGTAGAAATTGCTGCATTACTATTGGTCAATAAAGTCGATAAACCAAACTCAAGAGAATTGCCATCTAAAGCACTGATTAAATTTCCTGCGGTTAATTGCGTCAAATTGGTGTATAAATATTCATTGCCTGAAAAGTATAAACCACTTCCAAAAATAGTTTGATAATCTTGGTCTTGGTAGTCATATACATTTATAGGTATATTCTCTACACCTGCCAATAAATCATCTAAAAACTGATTAGAAACTTCAAAGTCATTAAAATTATCAGAATTAGAGACTAACAACAAACTTCCGCCTACTTCTTGTTCCTCTATAAAAGTAATGCCATTGTCTAACAATGCAGGTAAATTACTATAACTTGCCCAGTAATCTTCTTCGGGTAAATTATCAAAAGTAGCATCTATATCACTTGCAGGAATCCAAGCGTTACTTACTCTGTAAGGTGTTGGTTTTGAGAAGATTATATTAAAATAGTCTGTAGGGTTTAATTGGCTTTTTAATTGATTTTTGATCAATATTAAAATTTGTTCTTGGTCAAAAGTACTATTGCCAACTTGATAGTCTAACAAAACAGTCACACGGTTGCGTACATCTAAATCTACAAGTACATTGGGCATCACAACAAGTTCATAAATTGATTCATTTGCATCGTCCCATTTTGCAGCATAAACGCCATTGTTTAAAGGCGCATCAATCGCATAAGTGAGTGCTTGTGTGCCATAAGCATACGGGAATTCCATTGCCATAGAATTGGGCAAAGTGCCAGGTGTGAATTCACTGTTTGGTGCTTCTAAAATACTTGGATTGTTCCAAGTGTCCTCCAAATAAGTATTAATATTTATGCCCGTTAATGGCTCGTGACTGGTATTCAAAATACCTGTTGGTAATGGTAGATACACTTTATCAGCCGTCCAATTTCCTGGCACCATATACGTGATTTTAACCTTCCGACTCTCGCCTGCAAATAACGGAAAAACTCGCAATTGATACTGTGTCTGACTCTCTTTGTACAAGACCGAAGGGTCTAAATTCCTATCCACAATATCCTCGTAAATAGTCGTTGCACTCCAACGATCCAGCATTTCGCCCTTTACAATTTCGCCCTCTACCCACAGCCAAGAATCTATGATAAATGCATCTTGAGGTAAATCAAAATCTAAGACAATTTCTAATTCATTTGTGTTCAAATCCACATTTCTATCAGAAAGAACCATCGTTAAGCCCACTTCTGTATAAATGCCTTTAGGGGTTACAGAAATCGTCGCTTCTTCAATTGTACCAGGACCATCATTCCAAGTATTGTCAGGATTGACAATCGTAAGATTGTTATAAGAAAATAAATGTAGGGGAATAAGATACAATAACATACTTATCCCTATAAGGTACAAATTTTTCATAAGGTGGTGTTTTTTATGATTAATAAATAAAACACCTGTACAGGATTCAAAAATAGATATAGAAATTAGTTGGTGGATGCGATCTATTAGATAAGCTTATAAATACACAACGGTACTAAAATTGAAAAGGTTGGCTACTATCAAAAAAAAAGTAAATAAATATATAATTAAACGATTGCGATTTTTTGCTATATAAACGCTTTTAAGGAGAGAACGGTCAATTGCTTCGTCGTCAAGTATGGTCCCGCTGTCCGTTCTTATGGCTTACAGGAGAACCGCAAATCACAGAAGAACCGAACTAAGAACTACAGTACCAAGAACTACAGTACCATGTAAGCCATACCACTACCATCGGGTCTATCTTTCACTGCTTGGACGAAAAACCCAAAAAGAGAGAGAACACAAAACTAATATGAACTGCTTAAATTAACTTATATGGTTCAAAAAAAAAGTCAGAAAAAAAGAACTATTTACCTAAAAAATACGTCTATACTAATGAACCCAAGTTGCATAAACAAAGTTAAAAGATTTGATTATAGCAAAATTTGGGATACTTTTGTAAAAAATAAATTCATCAATTCAGCGAATTGTCTACTAAAACGTTACATATCAACACCGTTGTCTGGGCATTAATGGCAATCATGGCTTGTTCACAAGCAAGAGCCAATGTCTATGAAGTCTACATCTCTTTCAATGAGGTAGAACAAGAATGTGTACAAGAAGAAAACGTAAAAGAAGAGACAGTTTCTGAAGATGTTACTAAAAAAGTTGAAAAGGACAAGATACAAGGAGGTGGGCAGCCACTCCTTCCTTTAAACATAAGCCAGCCTTATTTCCTTATCAATTTTCATAGTTACCGAGAATACAGCGACACCAAGCGAGCCGCAAGAACCGAAATGGTCAAGGCAGAAGCAGACCTAACCACTGTATTAATCGAACAAATCACTCCTTTTGCTGCCCTACAATCTCGCCCTTACTAATATTTCCTTCTTTCCATTATTTTACGCCATAAGATAGATAGGTGGACATTAAAATTCAATTAAACGATGGATTAAGCGATAATTAACGACTCGCTACATATCAATCGTTATAATAGTCCCTTTGCTTATCAAGGCACAAATCAGTCCTTTTTTTACATACAACTACCTCAATCTGGTTAATGAAACACTCATTAATCCATAGAATATCTATGCAATTTGGTATGATTTTACCTGAGATAGAGGGGTAGACTGTGAAAAATAGACCTGATAGTAGTGGTATGGTGGCGTCTGTAGGGGCAGACCCATGTGTCTGACCGCAGCGTAGGCAAGCCACCATAAGAACGGATAGCAGGCCCAGACACAACGACGAAGCACTCCACCGTTCTCTCCTTATTTTTCAAAAATGATCTTAGTTGACATCGTTTCAACAGAAAATAAATAAAACAAAAATGTTTAAGAAATTTTTAAACAAAGCCATTGCGACAGTATTTGGTGATAAAAAAAAGAAAGACATTGATGGCTTGGCTCCTTATGTGGATCTGGTCAATGATGCTTATGCACAATTGCAACATATAGATAATGATGCATTGCGCAACAAAACAGAAGAGTTTCGAGGAAGAATTCAACAGCATCTTCAAGGTTTAGATGATGAAGTAAAAGAACTAAAAGACTATCTTGATGCCAATCCTGCTATGGGTAAAATGGAAAAAGAGGAAGTCTATACAAAAGTTGATACACTCGAAAAAGATAGAAATACAAAATTAGAAGAAGTTTTATTAGAATTGCTCCCTGAAGCTTTTGCCGTGGTAAAAGAAACAGCGAAACGATTCAAAGAAAATACAATGCTTCGAGTGCGAGCAACGGATTTAGATAGGGATCTATCGTTGGAGAGAGAGCATATTGAGATAGATGGAGACCATGCCATCTACCAAAATGCTTGGATGGCAGCAGGAAATATGATTACTTGGGATATGGTACACTACGATGTGCAAATCATCGGGGGTGTTGCCTTACATCAAGGTAAGATTGCAGAGATGCAAACTGGGGAAGGTAAAACATTAGTAGCGACCTTGCCTGCTTACCTTAATGGTCTTTCGGGAAGAGGGGTTCACCTTATTACGGTGAACAACTATCTTGCCCTGAGAGATTCTGAGTGGATGGGCGGAATTTATGAGTTTTTGGGATTAACTGTAGATTGTCTTGACAAATATCGTCCGAACTCTGAGGAAAGAAGAAAAGCCTATAGAGCGGATATTACTTTTGGAACAAACAACGAGTTTGGATTCGACTACTTACGGGACAATATGACCCGTAATCCTGAAGAATTGGTACAGCGTAAGCATCATTATGCGATGATTGATGAGGTGGATTCAGTATTGGTCGATGATGCTCGTACGCCCTTGATTATTTCTGGGCCGGTAGAACGTGGCGATGAACACGAGTTTCATGACTTGAAGCCTCGTATCGTGAAATTGATGGATGTACAAAAGAAATTAGTTACAGAAGCACTTGTAAATGCTAAAAAACTAATCAAAGAAGGACAGACTGACGAAAAAACGGGGGGACTGCAATTATTGAGAGCTTTTAGAGGATTCCCTCGATTGAAGCCATTGATTAAGTTCTTGAATGAACCTGGTATGAAATCATTGCTCCAAAAAACGGAGAATTTCTATATGCAGGAGCAAAATAAGAATATGCACATTGTCGATGAGGAGCTATTCTTTACCATTGACGAGAAGCAAAATGCTATTGACTTAACAGAACAAGGAATCAATCTAATTACAGGAAGTGGGGATGATCCGAATTTCTTTATCATTCCAGATATTGGTAGCGTGGTGGCGCAAATTGAAAATTCAGACAAATCTGAAGAGGAAAGACAAACCATCAAGGCGCAAGTAATCAAGGATTATACCATCAAAACGGAGCGTATCCACTCGGTACAACAATTGTTGAAGGCATACGCTTTATTTGAGAAAGATGTAGAATATATCCTTGCCGATGGAAAAGTCAAAATTGTCGATGAAAGTACAGGACGTATCATGGAAGGGCGTCGTTATTCTGATGGTTTACACCAAGCCATTGAAGCGAAAGAAGATGTAGAAGTAGAAGCAGCAACACAAACCTTTGCGACCATTACCCTACAAAACTTCTTTAGAATGTACCACAAATTAGCAGGGATGACAGGTACAGCCGAAACAGAAGCAGGCGAGTTCTGGGATATTTATAAATTGGATGTGGTCGTGATTCCGACCAACCGACCTGTTGCACGGGCAGATAAAGAAGATTTAATTTACAAAACCGTTAGAGAAAAATACAATGCGGTCATTAACGAAGTTTTAGAATTAAGAGCCGCAGGACGACCAATTTTGATTGGTACAACAACCGTCGAAGTTTCGGAGTTATTGAGCCGTGCCTTAAATATGAAAGGCATCGAACACAACGTCTTAAACGCAAAACAACACCTTCGAGAAGCTGAAATTGTTGCACAGGCAGGACAAGCAGGACAGGTCACCATTGCGACAAATATGGCTGGACGTGGAACGGATATTAAATTATCTGATTCGGTCAAAGCCGCAGGTGGTTTAGCGATTATTGGTACAGAAAGACACGATTCTCGACGAGTCGATAGACAGCTTAGAGGACGTGCTGGTCGTCAAGGAGATCCTGGTTCTTCTCAGTTCTTTGTTTCCTTAGAAGACAAATTGATGCGTCTTTTTGGGTCGGAAAGAATTGCGGGCTTAATGGATAAAATGGGCTATGTAGAAGGCGAAGTTTTACAGCATTCTATGATTACCAAATCCATTGAACGAGCGCAGAAAAAAGTAGAGGAAAATAACTTCGGTGTTCGTAAGCGTTTATTGGAGTACGATGATGTGATGAACGCACAAAGAGAAGTGATTTACCGCCGTCGTCGTCACGCTTTATTTGGAGATCGTCTTTCTGTTGATTTAGCGAATTCGTTCCAAGATTTAGCCGATGAAATTACAGAGATTCAAAAAGCAGGAGAAGATTACAATGCGTTTGTATACGACTCCATGCGTTATTTCTCTATTCAGCCAGAAATCTCTAAAACAGATTTTGACTTAGATAGCATTGATTCCGTTTCTCAGCGTTTGTACACTGAAGCAATGGAAGCGTACAATCGAAAGAAAGACACGATTAGAGAGCGTACAAAAGAAGGTTTAGCCCATTTGTTTGAAGAAAAAGGCGGAACAGTCAAAAAAGTGCTTGTTCCTTTCTCCGATGGAAAAAGAGGTTTAAACATTCCTGTCAATTTAGAAAAAGCAGTTACAAGCGACGGACATGCCATCGTTCAAGAGTTGGAAAAAAATATCATGCTTTCCTTCATTGACGACAAATGGAAAGAACACCTTCGAGAAATGGATCAATTAAAACAATCTGTACAATTAGCCGTACACGAACAAAAAGATCCATTGTTGATTTACAAATTTGAGTCTTTTGAGATGTTCAAACAAATGTTGGGAGACATCAACAGAGATGTCGCAGACTTTTTGTTCAAGGCCGATTTGCCAAAGCAAGAACCTTTAGACGAAGCCCAAGTAAGAGCTGCCCGACAGCAACAATTGGCGCAACAAAAAGAAAGGGAAAAACTTGCAAAGCAAACCACTACGAACAAAGAGCCAGAGCAAAAACAGCAACAAGTAGGTTCAGGTGATATGCAAAGAGCGAGAGCCGCTTCCGCCCGTCAAAGCCGAGAAGCGACCCGTCCCAATCCTGCAAAAGTAGGACCAAGAGTAGGGCGCAACGAACCTTGTCCTTGTGGCAGTGGCAAGAAATACAAAAAATGCCACGGTAAAGACGCTTAAATAAAATAATTATGTTTTGCATAATTTTGTAATGTTGAATATGGGAAGGTGCATGCCGTGAAATACTGAGTATCGTTTCAAGACTTTATGGTAGTACAATCCCAGAGAAGCAGGCAGGTAGCAATACCAGTCTGCTTTTCTTTTTTTATAGAAAGGAATATTTTTATTTTTTTAGGAGAGAATGGTCAAGTCCTCCGTCGTGCAGCATGCTCCCGCTATCCGCTACTATAGCGGGACACACGACCGTGTGTCTCAACCGCCGCTATAACGCTACTATCGGGTCTATTTTACAAGGACAGAACGCTTATATGAGGAGCTTATATGACCTTATATTTTACTTAAAAAAACTTATATGGTTCAACGGAAATTGCCCTTAAACCCCAAAAAGAACCGCTCAAAAAAACGATAACTCACCCCTGAAACCAAAACAGTCACCAACAAAATAAACGCAGGATACACCAACAATTTAAAGAAAACAGACTCAGGCAAAATCCCCCGTTCCAATACCTTCAAAAACAAAGTAATCACCACCCCGTGATAACAATACAAGCCATAAGACCACTTTCCCAATACAGAAAACCCTCTCACCCGTCTGACCTTAAATAAAGATTTCCCCAAAAAAGTCTGCTCAAAAATTACAAAAGAAAAAATCAACGCCAATACCACATTATCAAAATACTCCAGAATAGGAATAGAAAAAACCTCTTGCCGAAAAACAAAAAGCCCAATCACCAAAAAATAAAAAAGCCCTAAATGCCATCGCTGAACATGCGCCTTTAAGCCCTTAAAAAAAGCAGTCTCATAAAAAGCCGAATACGCCAGCAAAGCCCCCATCGAAAAATTAGGTAAATACGTCACGGGATGGTAATAAACGCAAAAGGAATGCGTATAGAAAAAACGAAATAAAATAGAAATCCCCAACAATAAAAAACAGACAGCCACTAAATACTTTTTCAAAAATTTAAGCACAAACGCCCAAAAAATATAAAACTGTTCCTCCACCGAAATTGACCACAAAAAAGTCAGTAAAAACAAAAAGTTCAGTCCATAATCACAGATATAAAAATTCGCCAAAAACGCCATAAAATACCCCAAAGACGGCAAAGACACATCAGCCCCCACCATTCCTGCCACCATAGGCATCCCCACAAATCCAATAAAAATAATAAGAAAATACAAAGGCCAAATCCGTAAACTCCGCCGCACCAAAAAGTTCTTAAACCCAAACCGTCCCGTCTTCCGATACTCCGACAAAGCCAAATAAGTAATTAAAAAACTCGACAACGTAAAAAAGAAATCAATCCCCAAATTCCCATTATCCCGCAGCACCGCCAATACCGAGTAAAGCCAAGACCCTTCCAAAGTACCAGCCAAAAAAAGACAATGATGACAAAACACTCCAAAAAATGCCAAAAACCGCAAAGCATCCAAATCAGGAAAATGCGTCGTAGTTATAGACATAATTAAAAGTTAAATAGAAGTGAATTTAAAGGGGCGTTCTGGTTTTTCAATGCTTGTTTATTCAAAAAATATAGTAATCCTAATAAGGAATTTTTATTTCACGCAAAGAATTTTGACGCAAAGAAGCGCAAAGCTCAACAGAAACCAATTTCTCTGCGACCTTTGCGTGAAAAACACTTTTTCTATTTTCAAGTATAGTTACTATAGAGATGATAATTAATTAGTATTTTTTTTCGACTCACCTACGAAACCTGATACCGCTTAAACAACTTCGTAATATACTTCCCAATAATATCAAACTCTAAATTCACCCTTGACCCCACCACAAACTCATGAAAACAAGTATGCTCATACGTGTACGGAATAATCGCCACCGAAAACTGGTCATCCCGCACATTCACCAAAGTCAAACTCACCCCATTCACACAAATAGACCCCTTCTCCACCAAAATATTATCATCATCCAACTCATAAAAAAACGTATAATACCAACTACCATCCACCTCCTGAATCCCAACACAAGAAGCCGTCTTATCCACATGCCCCTGCACAAAATGGCCATCCAACCGAGCATGCGCCTTCATGGCCCGTTCCAAATTCACCTTATTCCCCACCGTCAAATCCTCCAAATTCGACTTCACCAACGTCTCCTTAATCGCCGTCACCGTATGCGTCCCCTTATCCAAAGACACCACCGTCAAGCACACCCCATTATGGCTCACACTCTGATCCACCTTCAACTCCTCCGAAATACCCGAAGCCACCGTAAAATGCACATTTTCCCCCTCCGTCACAATCTCCGTCACCGTCCCCAACGTTTCAATAATACCTGTAAACATAATCTATAAAAATTGATTTCCTCAAAGGTAAGGAATAGTTTGAAAATAAACGTACAAATTTTAGTAAAGAGATTTTTTGATAGATGAGGCAAAAAACGTAGGCGATGCAGGGCATAGACGAGGCTTTTTAACGAAATATATCGAGAAATATCGAAGCTAAAAATGAACAGTTATTTTTTCACTATTCCTAATGTTTTGTTACTAAATAAAAATATTTTTCCATTCAAAAACAATCTATGAAACGAATTACGTATTTTTGGAAAAATGAAACAAATTCAATATGTACATCAAAAAAATAGAACTTGATAATGTAAAGTGTTTTGAACACCTTGAAATGGAATTTGAGAACTATCCAGGTTGGCATGTCATTTTAGGGGAAAATGGAGTAGGAAAAACAACAATTTTAAAAGCAATTTCAGCGTCTTTATTTTCAGATACCACTTCTTTTTCAGTTGAAGAAGATTTTACAAATTGGATAAGACATAATAAGGAATTTGCAAAGATAGTGATAGGATTTGATGAAATAAATAAACCTTCTATATTGACATTTGATGATGATGATGGTATTGGAAGAAATTTAGGTCTTATGGCACAAGAACAGAAAGAACTTCTTGAGACTTATTACAATCCAAATAAAGATAATTCCTTTCATGCTGCTTTTGGCTCTTTTAGAAGAATCGGAAATAAAAATTTAATATCGAATAACAAAAAACTAAATAAAGCAATAGCACACATTACGTTATTTGACACGTCTTATACTTTTGTTGGCGCACTTGAATGGTTAAAAACACAAAAACTCAAAGAATTTGAAGGAGATAAAACAAGTAAAAAAATATTAGAATCCATCTTTCATTTATTTAACAATACAAACCTTCTTCCCGACAAAGTAAAACTCAATAAAGTGAGTTCTGATGGTGTAGAGTTTATAGATTCTTTTGGAAATCCAATGTCTATTTATGATATGAGCGATGGGTATCAATCCGTTTTATCTATGATGATGGAATTAGTACGTTTAATGACCTTACATTTTGATATTGACGAATTATTCAATAAACTGATTGATGAAAATTTTGCTTTTGATGTCAAAGGTATTGTCTTAATAGACGAAGTGGATATTCATTTGCACCCGACTTGGCAAGTTCAAATAGGGAATTGGTTTAAACGATACTTTCCCAAGATACAGTTTATTGTAACGACACACAGCCCACTTATCTGTCAATCCGCAAAAGGTGGAAGTATCTGGAAATTGGCAGGAAAAGGAGCTGAAAAACCAATAGAGAAAATCGAAGGAGATGATTTCAATCGTCTTGTTTATGGTAATATTTTGAATGCTATGGGTACAGGAATTTTTGGGAAAAATGTGATGAGAAGTGAAGATGCAAAAGAAAAAAAGGAACGACTTGCCGAATTAAATACCTACAAAGCCTTTGGTAAAATCACAGCAGAAGAAGAAAAAGAATTACAAGAACTACGTAAACTATTTGCAACAGATGATAAATATAGTTTCTAAAAATTTGTCTCAAAAAACACTTGATTTTTTAGCAGATAAGCAAGTAGAGATTGATAGGAAAATTACTTTTATAGAAAAAAAAGATAGAGCAAAAAAATCTTGGGATGGAAAAAAAGGTAGCAATGATGGAGAAATAGCATTTACTGAAATTGTAGGCAAGTTAAAAGATATGAATGTCGGTAAAGGCATTTGTAATTATTGTGAAAATGATAGTTCAATTGACATAGAACATATCTTCCCAAAATCATTTTATCCCGAAAAAGCGTTTCAATGGAGCAACTATCTGCTATCATGTAAGAAGTGCAATATGTATCACAAGAATGATGATTTTGCCGTTTTCGACCCTATTGGTTCTACTAACAAACATGATTTAGTACGAGGAACACCACCACCCAACGATGATGCATTGCTCATAAATCCTCGCTCTGAAAATGCAATGGATTTTTTAGGTTTAGATATTGTCAATACTTTTTTGTTTACACCCATAGATAGAGATAGAACCTTCAGAAATTATCAAAGAGGGGATTATACAAGAGAATTACTTGACCTAAATAACGAGGAATTAGAGCATTCAAGAAGAAACTTAGCACATAGTTATACCGAAACTTTGGAAAGATATAGTAAGGTAAAAGCAACTACAAATTTCGAGGAATTGAAAAAGGCGAGTCGTCCAATGGATAGAATTAACGAAAGTAATCCATTTGAAAAGGAAAAAGAGCTAATTCTTAAAGGTTTAGAAGATTATACTTTGGGATTACCACACCCAACCGTCTGGGAAGAAATCAAACGCCAAAAAGACAATATACCCAGCCTTAAAATACTGTTTAATAATGTACCAGAAGCATTAAGTTGGTAACACAACAAATACCCGAAATAGAAATACCAAGCCCCAATAAACTAGACCCGATGGCAGTGGTATGGCAAGTAGTTTAAGTAGTTTTTGTTGTTTAAGTAGTTTAAGTGGTTGTTGCTTTCATCAAGCCTACTTGCCATAAGAACGAACAGCGGGCCCATGCATAACGACGAAGCAACAGACCCTTCTCTCCAAAAAAAAAATCCCATTGACAACACAAAAGTCATCAATGAGATTCAATATTTTTAAAATTTCGGACGCCACAAAATCACACGCCACCAGTCACTCGTCACCCCAAAAAATTACTCAGGCTTATAAGTCTTTTCAAACACCTCAAAACGCTGCTTCTTATAAGCATCTTCCCCAAAATAATGTAAGACTCTATCCATCGTAGGTCCATCCAAATAACCAGGAATTGGTTGAATCACTCGTGCTTCCTCATCCAAGACAACCGATGTAGGATAAGACATACGCCCCTGCAAAATCGCTGACGCAAACTCATTGTAACCACGACGACCTTCCGCCACATAATTAAATTCCTTCCCATTAAAAGTAATGGTCTTTTTTGTTTCCGCATCCAACTTCACCGCATAGTAATTTGAATTAATATACTTCACTACCGCAGGATCCACAAAAGTTGTTTTGTCCATCTTCTTGCACCAGCCACACCAGCCAGTATAGACATCAATATAGATTTTACGAGGCTCTGTTTTACATCGTTCCTGTGCCTCCTCAATCGTCATCCAATTGATTTGCCCAGCTTTCGTATTGTTAGCAGTCGTTTTTGCTGCCTTATTAGAACGAGTCGTCTGAGTCTGTGTTGGTTTTACCGTTTTAGATGCTTTTTGTTGTGCTTGCACATGGTTGCCCATTACAAGGAAAGCCATCAAAACGAAAAAAGAGAATATATTTTTCATGCACTTAAGACTTTTCTTTTTTATGAATGTTTAATGATAATTGACCTTATCTCTACAAAAATAACCTTTTCTCCACAGATAAAGTGTCCACTACTGTCTTTTTGACATAATTTAACGATAAAATTCACAAAAAAATTTTCAAAAAGAACTAAATTAGTCTAAAATATAGCAGTCCTATCTGAAAATAGAAAAAGTGTATCTCACGCAAAGGTCGCAGAGTTTTTCGCGAAGGTCGCAAAGAGATTGGTTTCTGTTGAGCTTTGCGGTCTTTGCGTCAAAATTCTTTGCGGTCTTTGCGTGAAAGAAAATTCCTGAACTGAATTAGGATTGCTATAATAAGGAGACAACGGTAAAATTCTCCGTCGTGCAGCATGGGCCTGCTGTCCACTACTATAGCTATTCGTATGTATCAAATATTGAGCAACAACGATATAACCCACAAAAACAACTTAAACCACACAACTCCCCAAATAGCTATAACGCTACCATCAGGTCTATGTTACACAGACAGAACAAAAGAAGTTCTAAATACGGTTTTATGGGCAAAGATAATATTTGGAAAATTGAACGAAAAAAACCTCACTCACCTTAAACGATTGAGTCGAAAGGATATTTGTTTTTCAAAGAACAAAAAAATCACGATAACGTCATTGGGACGTATATCGAAAAATACTACTTTAAGACAGGAGTATATGGGAATACTACTTGAAACAACGCTTTTATATACTACCGACGAAACTTATACGAACCATCAGATACAAGCAAAAAAGAAAAAAAACTGATACTATTTCAACAATAAATACTACCTTAACCAAAAAAATAAAACCTTAGTAATTGATGAAAAATAGGTTATTGATTTGTGGCAATGAGATTTTTTGATAGATAATCGGATTGCCGAAACGGGCAAAAATGTAGGTGTAGCAGGGCTACGACGAGGCTTTTCAACGAAAAATATCCATTCGGACTGGCGACCCAGCTAAAATGCGGAAGTTATTCTTTATTCGTTACTAAATTGACATCTCAATAAAAAATCGTATTTTTTTGAGTTTATCAATCAATAATAAAATTATAATACAAAAACTATGAATGTTTCAGAACAATTGTTAAACATCCTTTTAAGCATAGGCGTTAAAAATGTTTACGGAGTTACGGGTGATGCCCTTAATTTTTTGGTCAAGGCTATAGAAGAAAGTGAGGACATCCATTGGCGAGCATTTAAACATGAGGGTAACGCCTCCTTTGCCGCATTTGGAGAAAGCGAAATCACTGGAAATTTGGCGGTTTGTGCAGGTACAGTAGGACCAGGTGCATTGCATCTAATCAATGGATTATATAATGCCAAGAAAGCTCGGACTCCCGTATTGGCAATAACAGGTCAAATTCCTAGAGAATTACAAGGTACTAACTACTTTCAGGAAGTAGATTTGAAAAAAGTGTTTGATGACATTTGTACTTATCAAGCCATTATTCGTTCAGCAGCTGAAGCACCACTGGTTATTCAGAGAGCTTTAAAAATTGCCATAAATCAACGCACTGTCGTCCGTATTGAATTACCTGCTGATGTGGCGGAGTTGGCTGCTGAAAATGAGCAGTTTATCCATCCGATAGTGAGGTCTGAAGCAACACTGATACCGAGCATAAATCAAGTCGATAAAGCGGCAGAAGCCATTAATAAGGCGGAGCGAATTGGTATTTTAGCAGGACACGGCTGTAGAGAAGCAAAGGCAGAAGTTTTGGCATTAGCTAAAAAAATCAAGGCACCCATTACGCATACTACCAAAGCGGCAGATATTTTTGACCACGAAACAGAAAATGTGGTTGGTTTGACAGGATTGATCGGCAATCCTTCAGGCTATCAAGCAGTTATGAAGTGTGATTTATTATTAATGCTGGCTACAGATTTTCCATATATTGAGTTTCTACCCCACGGAACTAAAACCATACAGGTAGATATTCGAGCAGAAAATATAGGTAATCGCACGGCTGTTGATATTGGAATTCATAGCGATATTAAAGCGTTTACAGAATTATTGTTGCCAAAAGTTTCTGAAAAAAAAGATAGCTCTTTTGTAGACAAACTCACCAAAAGTTTTCAAAGTTATAAATCCAAAAAAACGGAAGAAGCCTCACCTGAAAGAGACCTCGAACCTTTACATCCTCAGATTTTTGCAAATTTCATAGATAAACACGCCTCTAATGACGCAATTTTCACAATTGAAACAGGTACAGCCGCTATATGGGCAATGAATCATATCTCCTTTCATTCAAATCGCAGAGTCATAGGCTCTTTTAATCATGGGTCTATGGCGGTAGGATTACCTGCTGCAATGGGTGCTCAATTTGCCGATGCCAATCGGGAAGTATGGTCTATATCAGGCGATGGCGCATTCAATATGGCCATGCAAGATTTCATTACGGCTGTGTATTACGAATTACCCATAAAAATTTTAGTCCTAAACAACAGTCAGTTAGGTTTTGTAAAACTCGAAATGGAACAAGTTGGGCTTACTCCAGCCTTAGACGCTTTACACCAAGAAAATGTCAACTTTGCGGAATACGCCAAACTTTGTGGAGGAGAAGGCATAAGAGTAGAACACGCAAAAGATATTGAGCATGCCATCATTATGGCTAAAAACAGTAAAAAGCCATTTATCATTGATGCCGTCGTGAATCCTGGTGAATTGGCTATGCCACCACATATCGGCATGAAACAAGTAACAGGCTTTGGCAGTTCTAAAATAAAAGAAGTCTTACAAATTATTTCTGGCGATAAAGAACAGTGGGATAATTTGAAAAAAGAATTACAGGCATGGTTTGATTAGAGCTTTTTTGGATTTTGAATTTAAAAGTAAAGATGCGTATTAAACAATACATAAAATAGCAGTATGCCCGAATAGGGCTTGCTGCGTTTATGTAATCAATTATAACCTACACGACTCTAAATGTCTTAAGCAATTTTGAATAGTATAGCAAAAATCTAAATGAAATAAGACAACAATATTGATATACGTATTGGAAATTAATAAGAGTCCAACAGCGTTTAAACCATCCCAAATAGCCTCGATAGTAGCGTTATAGCTTCACTTAGTTCTTAGTGCTGTAATTCTTGGTTCAGTTCTCTTATAGGTTGTGGTTCTTCCTATAGCTATAGTAGCGTATAGCGAGACCCTGCGCTGCGACGAAGCTCCAAACCTTTCGCTCCAAATTAGAAAATAAAGTGTATATCAATACTGATTTTTTAGCATCTTCATTATTCCTGTCTTTAAAATTACTCCACCAAAACCTTCCGCCAAAAACGCCCAAACTCCCCCTCCACACACAAAAAATACAACCCATCCCCAAGCTGCCCCACATCCAATCGCATCTCAGCCAAAGCCACAGCATCCGCCCGATACACCAAATGCCCAGACACATCATAAAGCGTCAAATCACCGATAGGCAAAGGACTCTTAACATACAAAAAGCCATCAGCAGTAGGAATCGGAAAAACCTCAAAATCATGAGAAAGGGCAGTGGGCAAATCAGTACTGACCAAAACCTCAATATAATCCATTTTTTCCGTAATGATACTTGTATTAGGATTGCTGACGGTGAGCGATACCGTATAAAAGCCCGAAGTAGCATAAGCATGTGTCGGATTGTAAAGACTGCTACTATTGCCATCCCCAAAATCCCAAGCATACGTTAAAGCATTGACCGTTTCGGCAGTGAATTGTACGCTGTCATTGGGGTAGATGGTGGTGTTATTGACGGTGAAATCTGCGGCTATTTCTTGGAGTAAACCTGCACGAGAAGTCGCCAACATAGAGCACATCAACTCCACTTGCTGTTGGGTAAACATGTTTTGGCAAGACTGGAAAGTATAGTCCATATAATTCTCCACCATATCGGGCAAATCCCCACTTTCGCCCATCCCACACGTATTTTTTTCAAAAAGATTTTCACATGGCACAATCGTATCTTGTAAGACGAAGGAATTGAGCATATTGGGCGTATCTTCTAAGCCATCATCAACCGTACAGCCATTTGTAAAAGAATCAGGATCGCCCCAAAGATGGCGCAAACCCAAATAATGCCCAATTTCGTGAACGGCTGTCCGTCCTTCATCTGCCGTCCCTGTCAAAACACCTGCTTGGGGATTATTGCGCCCAAACGTTTGGTAATTGATAATCACCCCATCTACATCAGCGATATTGTCAGGAATCGCACCATCAGACCAATTCGGCGCATCAATAGGCGGATAGGCAATGCCCAACACAGAAGGCACTTCCACACCAAACAAAGTCGTATTCATATTGCACACCCAAATATTGAGGTACTGTTCCGTATCCCACGCCTCAATACCGCCCGTATCGCTCGCTTTTACATGGTCAGCGATGCCTGCAAAACTCGTTATAGTCGTCGGTGTTCGGGTAATGCCGTTGGTGGGCTGTCCATTCGGGTCTGTCTCTGCGATATAAAACTCAATTTTTGGGTCGGTAGCAAGGTCTGCAAAAATCTCCCTTACATCGGAAGCATTGCTATTAAGCCGTCGAAAATCCTCGTTTAAAACCTCCATTTGTGATTGTACTAAGGCGTCTGAAAGATTCTCGTCATCATCCGCATAAACAATGTGAAAGACAACAGGAATTTTAAAAATAGTGGGATTTTCATCGTCATTTTGTAAGTTTCTCCGTTGTTCTGCGTAAAGTCGGGCTTGCTCAAAAGTTTGTTGGGCAGCGATGGAATAGCTTGGGTATTTTTGCGCCATCTCCCTTTTAGCCATTTCATAACCGCACCTTTCGGCAGATTGTGCCACTGTATTTGTCGTTGTCGCCGTCATTAGCCAAAAGCAGAAAAGAAGCAGTAAGTATTTTGTTTCCATAAGATTCGTTTTTACAAAAATAGCTGTTTTAGCTTATCCTCGCTTGGTCTTAATTTGTACGAATCTAAAAGCTGTTTTGTTGATTGGTTCATATTTTTTTAAGGAGAGAACGGTGGATTGCTTCGTCGTGATGCAGGGTCTCGCTGTCCGTTCTTATGGCAAGTATGACGTATTTATAATGGTAAAACAACCACACAAACTACAAAAACTACTTAAACCACAAAAACTACTTGCCATACCACTACCATCAAGTCTATTTTGGATGGTTGTAACCTTTTTTGACTAGTTTTTTCGGTACATATCGTATTCAACGTAAGGTTCGCAAAGGTTGCGCAAGGTTCGCAAAGGTTTTCGCAACGAAATTTCACCTTTCGTCCCTTTATCGCCCCTTCGTCCCCTAAAATTGCCCTTCTAAAACGTTCTGGCCATGCAAAATAGACCCGATAGGAACGATAGGAAACAGCGTTGGCTTGTGTGGGTGGTTTCCTTTAGTGGATAGCGGGCGCATGCTTTGCGACAAAGAATTTGACCGTTCTCTCCAAAAAAGACAAATTTTTGATGAAAAACATATTTCGTAAATAATAATGAACTCATTAAATTGCTTTTTTGAAACTTTTAATTTATTGATAATCATTGTTTTATGTTTTTTTGTTTTTTGATAGTAAGCTCACAAATGCCAAAAATCGTCTTTGCTTTTTAATGGCATATGGTGGATACTTGTAGTACAAATGGGGTATTTGTCTTTAAAAAAGAATCGTAGTGAAAAAAATAAATATATACATACTGTATGGGGTGCTGTATTGTTGCTTAAATAGTCTTTGCATAGAAGTGCAAGCACAAGGATGGTTTCAAACCTATTCTGATGAACCAGATGTAGAGGTTGGGAATGACCTATCTGGTGAAGATGGTGACCCTACTCCAACTCCTGATGAAGAAGGGAGTCCTTTGCCGACTCCTGATAGTGGTGATTACGATCCAACTCCTGATGATTATGAAGAACCAGTTTTCCCAACCTTATCGACAAGTTCAAGACAACTAATTTATTCTATACAGAAAACGATAGATAAAGGATATGTTGGGATAGGGAAGAGTAATGACTTTTTGGTTCTTAAAATGGATCAAATGGGCAATAGACAATGGCTTAAAAGATTGGAGAACGAGGATTATGGTGGAAATAGTAGTGATTTTGATTTAGCAATAACGGAGGATAACGAATATCTTTTAGGAATACTTAGTAAAAATGGAAATCAACGATCTGTTTATTTGCAAAAGTTAAATGCTTTTGGTGATACAATCCCTAAGCAATTGCTTTATACTTTTACGAAACCAAGTAATATTTATACTTTTTTGGATATAAGGATCATTAGAACAACAGATAATAACTATATATTGGCAAATTATATGTTTGTATCCTGTGGTGAAGGTTGTGAGGAGAAAGTGATAATGATAACAAAAGTAACGGCTACAGGAGAAATTTTATGGGATAGTTCATTGCCTTTATCTCAATCTAAAATTGATGATTTGGTGGCTACTGATGATGGAGGTTGTGTATTGAGTTCGAAAAAGGTAGAGGACTATTTAGAATTGGCACGTTTAGATGGCGAAGGAAATGTAGTGTGGCAAACAATTTCAGAATCTTCTGAAATTAACAAGTTGTCACCTATTCGATTAAAGAATGATGGCAATATCATTATAGGTTCTTGGGAAGATAATTATTACGGTAATATTCAAGAAGTTTCGATTGTAGATGGTTCTGTCATTCAGTCGCTTGATTTTTCTGATCCAGCCAATAATATTGTTACAGAAACATTTGAAGAAGGCCCTACGACTTTTTATGACATCAATATAAGAGCGAATGGAAATATCTTGTTGGCAGGGGTAAAGCAAGGGGAAAAAGATAGTTTGAGGGTGAGTGAGCTTACACCTTCATGGGAATTTATAGAAAATCACCACTACCCACTCTTTTATGAAGAGGATAGTACGACTACAAAAGAAGGGTTTGACAATATTCAATCAATGGATTTATTGACTGAAGCGGATAATTCTTTTACCATTGGAGGACGGGGAAAGATTCGTTTTAATTCACAATCTGGTGTTACTTCTGTTCCTTATGTACTTCGTTTTGACAAAAATAGTCGTATTTATACAAGTCAATTTTGTGGGACTATTTATGAGGACGAAAATCAAAACTGTGTGCAAGATGCAGACGAGAAAGGTATTCCAAATGTATTGGTAAGTATAGAGGGAACAGAGCGTTTTGTGATGACGGATTCAGAAGGGAACTACTGTTTTAATGTGCATGCAGGAACATACACTCTAACAACAGATTTAAGTAGTCAGTCTTATTGGAGTAATGCGTGTGATTTGCCAACAATTACGATTGTAGATGATGAAAGAATTTTGGACGTAAATGTAGGGTATTACCCAACAGAAACATGTCCTTTGTTATCCGTAAGTATTGGAACGTCTTTATTGCAGCCATGTTATCAAAGTGACTACAAAGTAGCGTATTGTAATGAGGGAGCACTTGCAGAAAATGATGCTTATGTGGAAGTTGTTTTAGAAGATTATCTTCAAATTGATAGCTCAAGTATTGCTTACGTTGAAACCGCACCAAATCTATATACTTTTTATGTAGATACTTTGGACGCTCGGACTTGTAGTAGCTTTCAGATATTTACAACAGTAGCTTGTGATGCGCCTGTATTGGCAACGGCTTGCACAGAAGCACATATTTATCCTGATGATTATTGTGGCGCAATTGATCCGTTTTGGGATGGTTCTGATATAGTGGTGGATGTAGTTTGTGAAGGTGATTCTGTGAAGTTTATGATTAAGAATGAAGGAGCGGATATGTTAGAAACCCGTTCTTACGGAATTTATGAAGATGATTTGTTAGAGATGATGGATGACTTTTATCTCAATGCGAATGATTCTATCATTATCAGTCATCCTGTTGATGAAGGAAGAACGTATCGAATGCAAGCGGAAACATCGCCTTATGCCCCTACGAATAATCGCCCACAAGCCACCATTGAAATGTGTGGAGGCAGCGTATTTTCGACGGGTTTTGTAAATACTACCAGCCAAAATGATACAGAGCGTTTTAAAGATATTGATTGCCAGCAAATCGTAGAAACTACTGCACCAAATGAAAAATTAGTCGTTCCTGCGGGGACAGATGCAGAACATTATGTGCAATCGACGGATGAATTAGAGTACACCATTCGTTTTCAAAATACCTATGAAGATACCATTCAAGGCTTATATATTTTAGATACCTTATCGACAGATTTGGATATTAATAGTTTTAGAAGTGGCTCAAGTAGTCATCCTTACGATGTTTATTTACTTGAAAACAATGTCGTTCTTTGGCGTTTGAGCGATATTGACTTACCAAATGACGCAATGAATGAATCAGGAAGTCATGGATTTATTAAGTTTTTTGTTACCCCTAAAACAACAGTTGAAGCGGAAATTTTAATCGAAAATACAGCCGCTATTTATTTTGATTTTAATGCACCAGAATTAACAACAACGACTTTTGTAACCATCTGTAATTCCTGTGTCACCCAACAATACGCTCGCAATTTTCATGGCAAAATTTATTTAGAAGGAGCCTATCATCAAGAAGGTCTGATGAAATGTAGTTTGACTGATTTTATACCTTTAGAACAACCTTATACGAATGCACCTTATGAATATCATGGCGAAGAAGTCTTAACAGAAATTCCTAGCAAAATGATTGATTGGGTTTTGTTAGAAGTCCGAAATGGAGTTTATAGCGAATCAGAAAAACGAACAAGCATCACCATAGAAACTTGTGCAGCTTTGTTGATGGAAGATGGAAGTATTCGAGATATAGATGGCATTTCTCCTGTTCGTTTTGATAATTTAGTGGAAGGAGAAGAGTATCGTTTTTGTATTCGCCATAGAAATCATTTAGCTATCCTGAGTGCCAATCCTACTATGACAATGGACGACATTTTTTATGATTTCACAAAAAGTGCATCAGAAGCTTTTGGACCTCAACAAATGAAAATGAGCGAAGATGGTTTTGCGATGTTGCATGGTGGAGATTTTAACCAAGATGGCATTATTCAAGCAAGTGATTATAATAAGTGGAAAAACGTTCCTGCTGCGCTCAATGTTTATTCTCCACAAGATGCTACTTTAGATGGCATTATTCAATTAACAGATCTAGATATTTGGAACTTGAATAAGGCGAAAATGGGTGTTTCGGAGATTGGGTTTTAGTTTATGTAGTTTTTGTCGTTTTTTGTTCTGTGGTTCTTAGTGCTGTGGTGCATGTTTTTTTAGCATTCCCAGTATCCATCACTAAACACTAAAACACCAAGAACAACAGCACCTAAAGCCCATGCCAATTGACCCAACAAAAATCATCGTAGCGAACTTCGCATAAGTACAA
>ENA-ORXM01002120-ORXM01002120.1-marine-metagenome-genome-assembly--contig:-NODE-2120-length-24622-cov-3.646608_pt1 | contig 24622 bp, 21 predicted proteins | sample MGYA00237867_ERZ511480 | MGnify/ENA primary metagenome ERZ511480 (study PRJEB26309, sample SAMN06266103) | marine metagenome | isolation source: Algal blade | place: United Kingdom:Sidmouth, United... | reverse complement strand
TATGTTGGATAAGTTCATGAAAGAACAAATTGCCAAATTGAAAGGTGCTGCTGGTGTGGGTGAAGCAGCAAGCAATATCACTGGAGCAACTCCTGAAGGAAAAAATATGTCTTTAACGGATTTGAGAGGCAAATATGTACTAATTGATTTTTGGGCAAGTTGGTGTGGTCCTTGTCGTCGTGAAAATCCTAATGTGGTTCGTTTGTACGAAAAATACAAGGATAAAGGATTTGATATTTTAGGCGTTTCTTTGGATACCAACAAAGATAAGTGGGTAGAGGCAATTAAAAAAGATAAGTTGGATTGGCATCACATCAGTGACCTAAAAGGATGGAGTTCTCAGTTATCTAAGCCTTATGGTGTGCGTGGAATTCCTTATACGGTATTAGTAGATAAGGAAGGAAATATTATTGCAAAACGTCTTAGAGGTGCTTCTTTGGAAGCAAAATTGAAAGAATTACTTGGCTCTTAAGTGGAGCTTTTTAAGATAAATAAAAAACAAGCCATTCACTTAGTGGGTGGCTTGTTTTTGTTATAATAAAATCAAAGAATATTCATACTATGAAATACAGTTTACTAATCGTATTACTATCCCTTAGTTTTGCAGAACTTCAAGCAGGAGGACCTTGGACAAAGAAAAAAGGAGAGGGCTATGTTCAGTTTGCAGCTTATGCCATTCCTCCAATTAATCGACTGTCTATTAATGCTTACCGAACGAAGTTTTTGAATCGTTCTATTTTTGATGCAACGGGAGAGTTTTATGCAGAGTATGGTTTGACAAAACGATTTACCCTATCTGCTTCTTTGCCCGTAAAATGGGTTTCTTCTGGGCAACAGGTACAAAGTGTAGATTCTAGTCAATTGGCTGCCAGAGCTTTTGGTCCTCCAAGTGACGTATTGGATGCTGGAACCTTAGTCGATCTGGGAAATATTCGCCTAGCTGGAAAATACAGTATTTTGAGCAAAAAAATCCACTTGTCTGCACATGCCTTAATTTCTGCACCTACAGCAATTCAAGCCTATAATCCCAATACGGCCCTAAGAACGGCTTATCCTTGTTGGGGCTTTCAGCCTTCTTTATCGATTGGTTATGGCAAAGAAAAAATGTACACTTATTTGGAGAGTGGAATGAACTTTCGAACACATGATTATAGCCATCAATGGGTGGCTAATTTTGAAATCGGTTGGCGGATTGGAAAACGAGCCTATTTTGCAATTGCTTTAGATGCAGTTCTTTGTTTGCCAGGTGGAGCTGATGTTCCCAACACTACAGAAGAAGTACAAACAGGACTTTATGTCAACAATCAAAACTTTGTGGCGTTTACCCTCAAAGCTATTGTACCTGTTTCGGATCATGTTGGTTTGAATATATCTTTGTCAGGTGGTTTGTGGGCAAATAATGTGCAGCAAGGACCGAATATTGGACTTGGTATTTATTATAAGTGGCAAAAGAAAAAGAAAGTAACAGTAGATAGTTAAGCTTTGTATTTTTAATTTCTAAATTGTATATTGAGAATCTGTATACAAGACAAAACTTCTTTCAGTGAATAAAATAAAGAATCTGCCTAACATTTTTTGATATTAGACCGCTTCGCTCTTAGACGCTAGATACTAGACTCTATCAAGCTTTGAGAGAATCTAGTATCTAAGTTCTAAAAGGATGAGCGAAGTGAACCCAGCTTGCTGGCTCACGAGCAAAGCGAGCTAACCAACGAGTAGTTTTGTGTTAATACACAAGTTGGGCTGCTCGATCTGAAACCATAGTTTTAAGTAGATTCATTGTCTAAATTATTAGAGAATAGCTTTTGTCCTGTATTCAAATTGAGAATAGTAATTTCATAATCAGAATATTTATCCTTCAACAAAATTAGCTCATTTCATGTTTTCTTTTAACAACTTAGTGCCGATTCCTTTAAGTGACCAATTGGGAGCGTCAGATATTTGGGGCAACAGCTTTGCCTTTGATGCTAGTACTCGATATTTTGTAGAGGCACCTTCTGGGAAAGGGAAAACAACCTTTCAGCACATTCTCTATGGTCTTCGAAAAGATTATACAGGAGAAATAAGCATTGAAGCTTTGGGAGGGAAATATCAATTAAAGGAATTGACTTTAGATCAATGGTCTGATATTCGTCAGCGAGAATTATCGGTTATTTTTCAAGATTTGCGTTTGTTTTTAGAGTTGACTGCTTTAGAAAATATACAATTGAAAAATGAATTGACCAAACATCAAACCAAATCAAGAATTGTTGAAATGGCAACTCAATTGGGAGTGGAGAGTTTACTAGAAAAAAAATGTGGACAAATGTCTTATGGTCAACGACAACGTATTGCTATTATTCGTGCTCTGTGTCAGCCTTTTCGCTTTTTGATTATGGACGAGCCTTTTTCTCATCTAGACAAAAATAATATTGAAAAATGTTGTGTTCTAATTAGTGAAGAATGCAAAAAACAAGGTGCTGGTTTTGCGATTGCTTCTTTGGAGGAACGCTACTTTTTTGAGTATGATAAAGAAGTGAAAATTTAAATAGTTACTTCAAAAAATTCACATAAAATTAGTTTTAAAAAATGGATTTAGTAGAAAAACTTAAAGAACTAAAATTAAGCTTACCCACTGTTTCTATTCCTGGAGGGGCTTATGTTTCTGTTAATGTACGTGGTTCCATAGCCTATGTTGCCATTCAATTTCCAATCATCAACCAAGCTTATTTTTATCAAGGGCGTTTGGGAACAGAAGTCTCAACAGAAGATGGTTACAAAGCCATGCAATTGTGTGCTTTAAATGTATTGGCTCAAGTACAAGCAAAAGTAGGTTTTGAAAAGATATTAGGACTCAATCACATTGATGCTTATTATCAATCTGGCGAAGATTGGGACGAAGGACCAACTGTTGTGAATGGTGCTTCTGATTTATTTTTAAAAATATTAGGAGAAAAAGGGCAGCATTCTAGAGCAATCTTTGGTGTGCACAAATTACCTAGAAACTTTAGCGTAGGGTTGACGGCGAGCTTTACATTAATAACGGATTTAAGCAAGAAATTATATTAGGTCGTCTATATCTTAACAGCTTGATTTTGATGTTTAATTTTTAATGTCAAATAGTTTCAACATGAGCTATTAAATATTTAGCATTAAAACAGAAGGGGAATTAAGCGATCATAAGTTTTTTTTACTCAAGAAGTGATTCGCTGTGCTCATGAGCATTTTTTCTGTGCTACAATAAGTGTGATCGACAAAGTAAGTTATTGATTAGTAGTGTAGTAGGTGTTTGTTTAGCTTCTTTTATTTAAAAAGCAGACAGTAGACCAAACAAAATTGTTATAAGCTATTTGTATATAATACTTATTGGAAATAAGAGTATTTAGAAATATTAATTACTTTTGCTGTAATTCTAAAAGCACTAAATTTTTTCCATGAAAAACAAGATGTTACTATTTTTTATATGCTTATTAATTCCTTTAAACAGCTTTTGTCAAACTAAAATTCAAAAAGGAAGTATTATCAATGAAGAAGGTGAAGTATTAACAGGTTTTATCCAATACACTTCAGATACTAAGTTTTGTCACAAGGTTATCTTTTATTCATTAGATAAGACTAAGAAAAGAATTTACATTCCAAAAGAAATACAAGGTTATACAATTAAGAGTTTAAATAGAAAATTTAAACGATTTCTATTACCCCTTGCTTCAACAGCAGAAAAGGAGGATAGTGTACAACAAGTTGTGTTTGTAGAAATTTTAGTTGAAACTCCTAGTCGTAGTTTATATTATTATCAATCTAAAAGCGGGAAGAAAAGATTATTTATTCAGACAGCAGAGACGGGAACTAAAGAGTTAATTTCTGAAGAGAAAAGTAAAAAAGAGAACGGAGGTACTTATCAATATGTTAATAAAAAGTACCTTGGTTTGTTGAAAGTGTGTTTTAAAGACTGCAAAGAAATAAAGAATTTTGATTTTAGTAAGTTAACATTAGGAATTCTATCTATAAGTGATTTTTTTCTGAAACATAGCGAATGTTTAAATGAAAAAATCCTACATGAATCTTCTATTTGTTCAGATAGAGGTGATCTTCAAATAGCCATAAGCTTAGGACTTAGTTATACTTCTTCTGTTTCAACAAATCCGCCTTTTCGATATTTTACCAATCACCTAATAGAACCTAAACCATATATTGGAACCCCTTTTGGAGTATCTTTTTATTATTTCCCCCCCTTTATGAACAATACTTTTTTCTTCGGGATGAATACCTATTATAGTTTGAAGGGAAGTTCTTCAGATTCTTCGAGAGCTAGATTCAAGCAGCATTATCTAAATATTGGCTTAGTTGCTGGTTATCAATATCCATTTGGCAAAGTCAAACCTTATTTTGGAGCAGAACTAACAGGAGGAATATTGCTAAATCCTAAAAGTGCTTTTATTTCTACTAAGACTACTAATTATGGACAAGCACTTTTGTATAACCCCAATAAATATGATGGAGAAGCTACAGAAACTGGTATTGGTATTTTTGCAGGAGTAGATCTACCAATTTCTAGGTATGGAATTCGTATAGAATTAAAGTATCACTTTGGTTATATGCCCTCTCAGTCTCAAATAATAAGTTATCACCAACATGCTTTGCAGTTGCAGGTACAGTTTAGAATTTCGACTTCTAAAGCTTCTGAAAGAAATTCCACATCCATCTTGACGAATTAAATAATAGAGCCTTGTTGAAAGTAATAAGACTTAAACAAGCCCATCCCATATATTCTTACCTAAATTGATTACTTTATTGTATTTTTAAGAATAAAGCGATATGCTTTATTACTTTAACCCACGTCTATTTATAACAATTTAGGAACGTTTATATGCCACGTCTATTTCATATACTTATATTTTGTTTGTTTGCCACACTTGTTTTTGGACAAAAAAATTGCCATGAAAGCATTTATCAAGTTGCAGAATCGGGCTGGATCAGCCGTTCTATTACATTAGATGTCAAATCTGGACAGGATTGTTCTATTCGTTTTGTAAGCTCGATGAAGGGCTTGACAGCAACGATGACAATGACCAAAGGAGTGGCGCTTTTATCAAAAGGAGATTATTGGATTTTTATTACTAATAATGGAGCAAAAAAAGCCTTTGCTTGTGCGGAGAAAACACGAAAGGTTTCTTTTAAGGGCAAAGAACAGTATGTAACAACCATTATTGTTAACTGGAAAGGGATAGAATGGTTGGCAAACAATAAGGTGTACAGTTTTGGGGCAATGGACAAAACCTTAGAAAAGAATTTATTACCAGAGATTAAACTTTCTGGGATTGCTAGTAAAGCATTTGGAAACCTATCTAAATGTTTTTATTATTCTATAGATAAACAAGGAACTAATCCAATCGAAGAACCTCCTTTGGACGAAAAAAAATTAGAAAAAGTAGAGCTTCCTGTTGTTAATATCAATGTACTTGAATTTAAGAATATAGACATCAATGCCAGTGAAAATCCGATTCGATACAGTGGTGTAGATCAACCAAATTATGCAAAGGGTTTGAGTCAAATGGCAGAACTTTATCAAGCTGCAAATGATCCTGTAAAAGCAGAACAATACTATTTGGAAGCACAACAAAATATTGTCCAATTTTCGGGAATTGATTATGGAGATTATCCAGATTTATTGAACAATTTAGCCGCATTTTATCAGCAAGTTGGTGATATACAAAAAGCAAAAAAGAACTACTTAGAGGCAAAAGATTTAATGGAGAAAGTATTTGGAACGCATCATCCACAATATCCAATTACACTTAATAATTTGGGTGCCTTGCATTTGTCGGTCAATGAACTGGAAAACTCTGAGGAATACCATAATCAAGCACGAGCATTATTAGAAGACGAGTTTAGTATAAGCCATCCAGAGTACGTGACAACTTTGGGGCATTTGTCTAACTTTTATTGGATTAAAAAAGATTATAAAAAAGCCTTAGAAGTTTTAACAGATTTGTCTAAAAACTTGATTCACCAATTGTATAGTTATTATCCCAGTTTGAATGAGGCAGAGCGATTAAAATTCTTAAAAAACTTAAACCAAACAGTACACCAGTTTTATTCCTCGGCAACACAATTGCTTTCTGAAATGCCAGAATTGAGTGATGAAATTGCCAATATTAATTTAGCAATCAAAGGTTTGGCTTTGGAGGGCAGTATCTCAACTAGGGCAAGCTTATTAACAGCAGGAGACAGCTTGTTGCGAAATCAGTACTATAATTGGCTGGGTGTACGACGACAATTGGCACAAGCGGCTGTTATGCCCAAATTGGAGCGAGAGATGTTAGGGATTAATTTGGAAGATTTAGGACAGCGTGCTTTGGTGTTGGAGAAGGAGCTGAGCGCTGCTTCTGGTGCTTTGTCGAATCAGTTTAAATTACGCCGCCAACAACTGACGGTTGACAGCATTCGTACTCGTTTAAAAGTAGGAGAGGTTGCCATAGATTTTATTCATTTTAATTATCATAATGGCAAAAATTGGGAAGACTCTATTTTATATTATGCGCTGATTATTCAGAAGGAAAAGGCAATTACTAAAATGATTCCTTTGGCAAATCACAAGGAATTACAGTCTATTTTGAATATTAATATTACCAAAAATAGCCAAAGTTATATCAATAGTTCGATGACGAACAAAGAACTATATGCCTTGATTTGGAAACCTCTGGAATCGGAATTAAAGAATCGAAAACGAATTTACATTTCTCCTACAGGTTTGCTACATCAAATCTCTTTTGCTGCGCTTCGAGATGCTTCAGGGAAATTTTTATTAGAGAACTATGATCTGATTAATTATGGTTCTTTCAGAGATTTTGTCTACCCAACGACAACAGAAAATACGACAGAAGATATTGTGTTGGTTGGTGGTGCAAAATTTAGTGTAGATTCTGCTAAATTAGTCAATTTAGTGAAAAAAATGAGAGATTCCACGCAAGCTTTAACAACTTATGATTTGTATGCTTATGCCAATACAGCCTTGCCTTTGAGTCGTGCTTTGGCGAGTAATTTTTCTAGAGGAAATTTGTTTTTTAATTACTTAATTGGAACAAAAGAGGAGGTCGAAACGATTGATTTACTATTCAATCAAAACAATTGGAAGACCTATAAATATGTAGGAGAAGAGGCCTTGGAGGACAAAGTCAAAATGCATTCTCGAAAAGAAGCGCCTTACATTTTACACATTGCCACACATGGCTATTTCTTTCGACCTTTAACCCCAAGCCCTGTTGGCTCGAAAGAGTTTTACAAACAAATTATTTATGCTCAAAATCCCTTGATGCGTTCAGGTTTGATTCTTACAGGTGCTAACCGAGTTTGGCAAGGAAAGCGACCGATAGAAGGCTTAGATGATGGCATATTAACGGCTTATGAAATCTCTAATTTAGATTTGTACCAAACGGATTTGGTAGTTTTGTCTTCTTGTGAAACGGGTTTGGGGGATGTTTATGACAGTGAAGGTATTTTTGGTCTACAACGGGCTTTAAAATCGGCTGGTGTGCGCCAAATGTTGGTCACACTTTGGCGAATTCCTGATAAGGAAACGGCTGAACTCATGGGCATTTTTTATCAGCATTACCTAAAAACAGGTTTGGCTAAAAAAGCGTTAAGAAGGGCGCAGAAAGAGATGCAAGCGAAGTATAGTCCTTTTTATTGGGCGGGTTTTGTTTTGATTGAGTAGGTTAAGTGCGGTTTTATGGTTAGAAATATTAATTGATCTAATTCAAGATCACAAGTAAAGGGAATGAACAAACTAACAAATGTTAAACTATAAGAGATAGCTTGTTTTGAAATAAAAAAGCTGTATCTTATAGATTAAAATAAGGAGGACTTTATTTCCTTGTAAGTTATTTTGTTAAAGAGCCAGTTATCTTTAATGGAACCTTTTAACTCCACTTTCCATTAGGTTCTCAATAAATAACAATGTTGTACATGATCGAACTACCCCCCTCGATTTTAACTAAAACTTTCTGTAAGAAACAATCTAATTCCAATTTAGTAAGACTACTATTTTAATTAATCACCTATTAAACAACAATTAATGTTTTTTAATGATCACTTTTTATTGGCTTGTTTTATAACATTTATGACTACTTGTTTTTGTATACAAGAAATTGACGCACAACAATGGCAAATAGTCGGAAATCGTAAATTTACTACAGGAAGAACAACACTTGACGGAAAAAGCTTAACTGTTGATAATGGAACTCCTTATATTGCTTATAGTGATGCTAGTCTAAAAGTTATGAAGTATGATGGGCAGAACTGGGTCGATGTAGGACCAACTAGTTTACCTACAGGGGCGGCAGGACCACCAAGTATTACTTCTGATAATGGGACTATCTATATCGCTTATCAGGATCAAACTTATAATGGTAAAAATTCCGTTATAAAGTATGATGGAACTGCTTGGACATTTATTGGAAGTCGTGGCTTTAGTCCAAATGAAGCTAGATTTCAGTCTATTGCAATTCATAATGGAGAACCTTATGTAGCTTTTGAAGACAAAGCTAATGCTTATGAATCGTCAGTTATGAAATACGACGGAACCAACTGGGTTTACGTGGGAACAGCTGGTTTTACAACTGGTCAAGCTATTTATAATGAAATTGCTTTTGACGGTTCAACACCGTATGTTATTTATATGAGCCTTGGAGGAACTTCTGGGTATGAAACAAGAGTTGTGAAATACAATGGTATTGATTGGGTGCCTGTAGGAACAACAGGGTATGGAAATGCAGGATCAGCCAATCAGTCTATTGCCTTTCATAATGGCGAACCTTATTTTTCATTCTTAGATTTTAATCATTTTAAATCAACTGTAAAGAAATTTGACGGGCAGAACTGGGTGGATGTAGGAATGCCTGGTTTTTCAGCAGGAATGGCTGTCCAACCTCAAATTGCCTTTCATAATGGGGTGCCTTATGTTGCTTACCGAGATTTTACGGTTTCAGAAAAGTTGACGGTAATGTATTATGATGGTATAAATTGGTTGCCTGTAGGAGGTTCTATTGGTGTTTCTCCTGAAGAAGTTACCGCTCCTAGTTTAGTAGTGGATAATAACACACTCTATGTAGCGTTTATTGATACGGTTAATTTTAATCCTGGAAAATTATCCGTGATGTCCTATGATATTGTTACAGATTTGAAAAGGACGGAAGCTGTAAACAAGAGCTTTGAAATCTATCCTAATCCTGCAACAAACACAGTGACTGTTAAAGTTGAGGAAGATTTTGAATTCATTGCTATTTTGGCGCTAAATGGCGAATTACTAAAAAAAGCTTCTTTTAAAAGTATTAAGGTTGATGATTTGCCAATAGGTGTTTATTTACTCCAAATTAAAACAGACAGAGGCTTTGGATATAAGCGCTTTGTTAAAAAATAAATGGCTAAAGGGGATTCTAAGATTAGACAGGAGAATTACTTTATTTGTGATTTTCCTGTCTGTCTGTCTGTCTGTCTGTCTGTCTGTCTGTCTGTCTGTCTGTCTGTCTGTCTTTGATTGATTTAGAGGGGGGATATTGTTAGTGCGGAATTAAGTGTCTAGTGAAATTTCGTCCCAAGGATGTGAAGCATAACAAACAAATTCAAGTGCTTTTCTTCTCTCTAAGATTAAATCTAGATCAACTTTGTTGGATGTTTTCCCAGTTAAATGATTATTTCTAGCAAACCAATGTGCTCGATAAAATTGATCCAATTTATCGAAAATTTCGAATTTATTTCTAAGTTTGTAAGTTGCAATAAATGAGGTAGCAGACTCTTTATTTTCGATATTAGGAAGCATTGATGCCAATGTATCTTCAACCCCTAATGTAAAGCTTAGGTTATCGTGCATTCCACCAACCCATGCAAATATTTTTTTTTGGATAATTTTTATTTCAAATCTTCTGAAGGTCCAAACCAAGACCACAATTCGTCCTTTTCATTAAAGGTAGCTTTACAAGAAAAACATTCAAATTTATAACTGGTTTGCCCACCCCAAACTTTTTTAGAACTAGGTTTGCCCAAGATTCTAAAGACATTTTTTTCAGACATACCTGCTTCTAAGCTTTCCCATTTTTCAAATCGATTCATGGTATTAAGCGCATGATCACTAGGTCCCTGTGGGGCGTTGTTACAACTTTGAATCAGTAATAGTAAGAGTGGTAGGTAGAGCCAGAAGTTTATTTTTGGTATAAATGTTACAATCATTTTTTTATTTTTAATTGATATTCAGCAGGCATTAACTCATCAATTCCTTAGCAATATTCTCCCCCGTAATCGTAGAAGCCGTCAACAAACCTGCAAAAGTAGCCCCACCAATACCCGCCGTCGCAATATCTTGCCCTGTCAAATACAGGTTCTTGATAGGTGTTCTTGGGCGTAAGAACTTTTGCTCAAAGCGTTCAGAAGTATGTTCTAAGCCATACAATTCCCCTTTCTCATAATTGACAAAATGTTTGGTAGTAAGCGGGCTAGAAAGCTCGTAATAATCCACCTTACCTTTAACTTGAGGTTCTTTTTCGTACAGAACTTTCAGTAGACGCTGGGCAATACTTTCTTTTAAAGCTTCGTATTCTTCGCCTCGTTTTTTCCAACGCTTGCCATCCCAATCTGCAAAAGTTTCGTAAGGAACGAGTGTGATAATATCAATCGTACTCTTTCCAGGATAGCGGTTATTCCAATCAGGATCTTTTGCCGCAGGAAAGGAAATATACACAACAGGTAAAGGTTCGCTATGATCTTTTAAGTAATTGTCCACACATTCGTCATGGCTGAGTTTGTCTGGGTAAATCCAGTAGTTTGCTTTTGGCAATTGCAGTTCTTCTGGACTTCCATTTAAACCAATGTACAAACAAGCGTGCGCAACAGAGTGTTTCACCTTGTTGAGTTGTTGTTGCAATTGATTTTTTTGAACGATAGAGGCAGGTAATAAGCTATTATAAGTAGTATATAAACCTGCATTACTAATGATTTTCTTAGCTTTAAATTCTTTACCATCTTTCATTTTAACCCCAATAGCAACATTGTTCTCTATCAACACTTCATCTACTTCTGCGCTGATGAGAATCGTAGAACCCAAACGTTCTAAAACAGGAGCAATCGTTTCTACAATTTGAGAAGAACCACCAATAGGGAAGAAGCCCCCCGAAAAATAATGCCGTACCAAAGAAGCATGCATAGCAAAACTACTTTGTTTGGGAGGCAAACCATAATCGCCATATTGACCTGCTAAGACTTTGATCAATTCTTGATTTTGGGTTAAAGAGCTGAGGACTTCGTAGGTGCTTTTTCTAGAATAAGCTAAATAAGGTTTGCGCAAGAACCAGCCAATTAGCTTGCTCAACAATGGAGATAAAGTTTTCTCTACAAAGAAATTGCGACTAGTAGCACTGGCTTTAAAAATCAAATCGACATAAGAACGAATTGCTTTTTCTTCCTTCGGAAAATATTCAATCATTTTATGGGTCCAATTCCCAACGCCTTTGACATAATTGTAAGTTTTATCGCCAATTACAATGCGATCATAAACTTCGCCCATGTCTTCCCACTTCAATTGTTCGTCGGTGATGTGGTCAAATATTTTTTTGAGAATACTGCTCTCTTTTTCCATACTGCCCACATAATGAATGCCTACATCCCACTCGTAACCTTTGCGTTTAAAGATGTGGGTAAAACCACCTGCTGTGTAATGACGCTCCAAGACCAATACTTTGTGTCCTTTTTTGGCTAGCATGACAGCAGTAGTTAAGCCGCCAATTCCTGAACCAATAATAATAGTATCGTAAGATGCAGCAAGCTCGTGTTTCTTTTTGTAGGATTGAACCATAATCTGTTGGTATTTTGGATTGATTGAATAGTTGTTCTACAATATACAATTTTAATATAAAATGAATCTTCAAATCTCAATAAAAAAATGAAGTAACTTACTTTATTCCAAATCCAACAAGAGATAGATATAGCGTTCTACACTAAAAGACAAGATAATATTAGGCTGCACTTTGTCAACGATTGCTTGATCGTAATAATCCTTTTCAGCGCAAGGAATATAAACGACTTTGTGAAAATGTAGTGATAGAAATGGAATGAGTTTTTTGCCATAAGAATCTCTAAAAAATAAGACCGTTTTTTTATTAGGACAACTGTTGTTAATCGTGACTGTTGCCTCTTTGTGCAAGGAGGTGTCTTGAGTTTGAGAGAAGCCTTTGGAGGGACCTTTTAAGCTGTATTCTGGTAATTCGTCGTAATAATCTGGAAACTCATTCATGCCAAGCATATAGACCAGATCACCTTTGCGAGTTTTTTTGTTGATAATATTAAAGTCCGTTTCCTCAAAAGGAGTTAAACCTAAGTCTGAATAGCTTTGTTTGCAGAAGGATTGATAGGCTAGGAAAGCACCATGATCGTTCCAATGCGTATCAAATTTTTGATACAATTGTTTTTGTTTTTTTGCTTTAAATAAAGCAGGAGAAACATCAAGAAAATCTAAGTTTCGTTCTTTGAAATAGGCGATTACTTGATTGGCTAAAGTCTGCTCTGTCTTAATTTTTTGTTGCATAGACTTGGGTAATTGACTTTTATAAACGGTGTGTTTGTTGGGCCAATAACCAATTAAGTATTGAATGTTTTGTGCCGCCAAATTGGCTTTTCTTGTTGCTATATTCTGATAGGTTTTTTCTACCTTTTCTTTAGAGAATAAATTCGTGTTGGTGTAACTAGGCATAACACTATATCCTGAAACTAAGAAAATAAAACCTTCTTCTCCAAATTCAGCAATATCAGGTTTGGGAGAGCTTCTGAAGAAAGAAGTTTTTAGACTATTAGAGAAGGTGATAATGCTAGAACGTAATCCAAAATTATCATTGTAATAAGCTTCGTACTGTTTGGGGAATTGTGGGCTGAAACTCAGTTTGGGTTTAGGAGCTAAGGTTCTTTTTTCGTCCATGAGTCCTTCTTTCTCTAAGCTAAATAGATGGACAAATTCAGGCGCTAATAAGATGATGAAAAAGGCAAGAATATACCAATTTGAAACTAGTAGTTCGGCGGGAATATTTTTAAAATAAAGACTTAAGAAAATACAAATAAAAAAGAGCAGTGCAATGCCGTAAATTATGCTGTTAGACAAGGCTTGTTGAGGTGCTGAAACTTGATTTAAAAGACGACTGATATTTGCTGTAGAAAGAAACCAAGGATCATAATGTCCTGCCACTAAGCTAGTAGTGTATACATCGCCTTGTGCTTTGATATGACGGTTGAAGGTGAAATCTTTTTGTAGACTTAATGTTTTGGTTTGATTCCCTACTTTTAATTGAATAGATTCAATTTTGATTGGCTTTTGTTGTCTGTTATTGCCAATATCTAAACGGATGTTTTTGATGGGACTATGAATTGGGAAATCTAAGGATATATCTTGGCTATTTTTACTTCCTTTTACAGAAATTTGACTACTCGTTTTTTCTGAAAAATCGGGAGATTCTAAAGAAGAGTAGAAGAGCTGAAAGTGATCGTTTTCGGGAACTAGTGTACGAATTTGTAGACTTGCTTTATGTATTGGTGCCTTAATTTTTTGTAGCAAAACAAGGGTTGCATAAAACGTTAGTATCGCAATAAATGTAGGAATAATAGAACGTTTCATAACACTAAAATCTAAAATAAATAAATGGATTATAAGTCGCTTGCGCCAACTCAATGATTGCTAAAATAAAACAGAGTAAATAAACAATTTCTAGCATTGTAGTAAAGAATGTTTTTGGCAAGAGTTGTTGTCCTATTTGCTCGATAAACTTTCGTAAAGGCATCGAAAATAGAATGCCTAGAATAAACATGAAGAGAACAAAAGAGCTTAAGTGTTCGTAAGGACTTTGGTTGCTGCCATCAGTAAAGGCAAACATCTGTATAATATAATCAAGGGCATAGGTCAAATCAACTGCTCGGAAAAATACCCAACCAATCATAACTACTAAAAGTAAATAAATTCGTTTTAGAAAGCTCAACCTAGTAGGAAGTTGAAAGGGAACCAGTTTTTCCGCAATTAGAAAAAAACCATGGAAAAAACCCCAAATAATAAAATTCCAACTGGCACCATGCCATAAACCTGTTGCAAAAAAGACCAAAATTAAATTCAAATACGTGCGGTATTTGCCCTTGCGATTACCACCTAAAGGAATGTACAAATAATCCCTAAACCAAGAAGAAAGGGAGATGTGCCAACGGCGCCAAAACTCTTGTACAGAGGTGGAAATATAAGGATGCTCAAAATTCTCTTTGAAGTTAAATCCAAACATTTTTCCCAAACCAATTGCCATATCTGAATATCCCGAAAAATCGTAATATATTTGCAAAGAATAGGCTAATATGCCCAACCAAGTCAAGCTAGTAGACAATTCACCTACGGGAATTTGAAAAATCGTATCGGCTATAAAACCGACATTATTAGCAATCAAAACCTTTTTACAAAAACCTAAAATGAAACGTGAAATACCTGTTTTAAAAAGCTCAGGGCTAATACTTCTGTGCTCAATCTCTTCATTAATATCTGCATATCGAACAATCGGTCCTGCAATCAACTGAGGGAATAAAGAAATGTACATACCCAAATTAATCAAACTTTTTTGACTAGTTACTGTTCGTCGATGGACATCTATTAAATAGGAAATCCCTTGAAAGGTGAAGAAGGAAATGCCAATAGGCAAGGTAACGCTCGACACATTCATTGTAATAGTCAAGCCGATATCAGACAAAATATCTAAGAAGAAGTGAATATACTTGTAATAACCTAGTATCAAAAGGTTGATGCTTACACCGCCATACAAAACTAACTGAGCTATATGAGGTCGTTCTTTATTTTGATTGATAGAGATTAAAATTCCAGTTAGGTAATTGATACAAATAGAACCCATCATCAAGAGTACCAATACTTGCTCTCCCCAAGCATAAAAAAACAAACTGACTAGTAATATGAATACATTACGATACTGATCTCTCAACAAGAAATGAAGGAAAAGAACGCTTGGTAGAAATAAAAAAATAAATAAAGTAGAGCTAAAAATCATAGATGTACTAGACTTAAGTAATGCTGTTGAGAGGAAGTACTAAAAGGCAATTCTAGTATTCTTAGTAGAACATTTACACAAATAAAAGATAAAATAATGGATTTTAATAAAAAAGCGATTTTAAAAGGAATCGTCTAGGATATATTGTTGTAGAATGATTCTATAATTGATTATCAGATCCTAATATAAAATTGTGAAAATTGCTGTTTTTTTTACGTTAAAAAGCTGTTAAGATTTCTATTGAACTAATAGTTTGAACAACTAATTTTACTTTTATTTGTTCGAGTAGGCAGAATTTAATTATTATTAAAGAACAAACAATAAAAATGGAATTATTAGATAAGTTGAACTGGCGTTATGCGACGAAAGCAATGAATGGTAAAACAGTATCTCAAGATAAAATAGATACAATTATAGAAGCCGCCTCTTTGGCTCCAACTTCTAGTGGTTTACAGCCTTTTGAAATCATTGTAGTGACCAACCCAGAAGTTAAAGAAAAAATTAAGGCAATTGCTTGGAATCAATCTGTTGTGACAGACTGTTCCCACCTATTAGTCTTTGCTGCTTGGGATACTTACACCGAAGAGCGTATCAATAAAGCATTTGATTTGGTCAATGAAGTGCGTGGATTTAAAAATGAAGGATGGGAAAATTACCGCCAACAATTGTTGAATACCTATCCAAAACAAGATGCAGAGCAAAATTTTAATCATGCTGCTAGACAAGCTTATATTGCTTTTACGACAGCATTAACAGCCGCAGCTTTTGAAGCGGTAGATACTACTCCAATGGAAGGTTTTGATCCTGCTAAATTAGATGAAATATTGGATTTGAGATCGAAAGGACTTAGAAGTTGTGTGATGTTAACCGTGGGCTATAGAGAGGAAAAAGAAGATTGGTTAGTAAATCTAAAAAAAGTACGTAAAAGTAAAGATGATTTGGTAACGGTCGTAGAATAGAAATCTATATAGATGACTAATCTTAAATGTCTAGATGAAGGTTTGATTGTTTTAAATAATCAAACCTTCATTTTTTATGTAGAAGTAGTTTGAAAATAGGGTTGTGTTGAAAAAGAAGTACTCATTTAGGGAGTTAGCTGATTTCTGTGTACAGGACAAAAGTCTTAATTAATAATTAAGACAGCGAATTCAACTTTAGATAGAGAAAACCTTTTTCTAAATCTAGTATCATGTTGTATCGTTTGAGTAGGCCATTGCCAAGTACACTTATTTTTTGTTTGCCAATCGAACCTTCAAAAAAACTAATAGGGAGTTCTTTGAAGGTAGTCTTTCCGATTTTGAAGGTAGGGACGATGGCTTTTTTGGTCGTTAGCGTATTTCCATAAGCATCTTTTAAGGTACTTTCGTCAATGACTTTTAATTGACTGCCTAACTGATGTTTTTTAGCAAAGGCATCGTCGATTAGAATATTTCCACCATAACCTGTATGAATCATAAAAGTTTGTCGAAGGGTACGAGCGCCAATTTTTAATTTCCCTTTGATAAAAAGGGTGCCCCGATTTTGAATTAATTTGAACCGTTGAAATTGCTGCAAACTTTTTTTGCTCAGAGGAGATTCGTGTACTACAAAAGTACTATTGTTGTAATTAATTTCAATAACTTTTCCTTTAAACAAAAGTGGACCAAATTTCCCATCTGTTAACTGTCCAGAGTGTTTATCTACCCATACTGTAAGGCTATCAAATGAATGTTGACCAACTGAGAATACATTATTTTTAAAGAATTGAGCCGTTCCTTTTCCACCCCAACTATTTCCTTCAGTAGTTGTAGTCGCTTTTTTTGCTTTTATTTTATCAAAAGCTGCTTCTGTAATCGAAGCGCCACTTTCTCCTGTATGGAACATCATCTTTAATGTATCCACGTGGTTTAAAACCGATTGGACATAAATGTTGTTGAATGGAGTTAATGTAAAGGGAATTGTATCAGAGGTTTGTGCTTCTAAATGGATTACAAAGCCAAGTGTAAGGTAAATAATGCTTATCAGTCGTAACATATGTATGTTGTTAATGAGGTGATTTTAGATTTGGCGCATTTGTTTTTCTAATATTCTTCCTCGGATTGAAAATTCATAACCTAATCCCTCAGACAACGACAAGAATAAGCAAAGTTGACATTGTCTCTAAAGCGGGCAACTTGTTGCGTATTGTGAAATAAAACCCTTGAATACGCAGAACTAGAGCCAGACTCAGTTTTAGACCAAAAACGAGCATTATCGCCTAAATTTTGAAAATTGCCATTGTTGTTGGAACCAGCAGGAAGGGCATTAAAACCAAAATTATTATTACCGTTTAAGGCAGACCATCCTGAAGTAGACTTTAATAAAGAAGCTTCATCATTTCCTCTATTAGAACCAACAAAATTGGCTTCTGTTTCAGACATACCTAAAAAACGTTCTAAAATAATCCATTCTTCATCCAAAGGTAAGTGCCAACCTAGAGGGCAAACACTTAAGGCTTGATTCTGTGTATATAGCCTACCGTAATTACTACTAGGGTTCATTGGGTTGACAAAATCACCTTGCATTTCAAAACGCATATTTTCTGTCATCCAACATTGCAAACCAATTACAGCTGTTGAATAAGTTGTACCGTCTCTAGGGTCAGTAAAACTACCAATACAATCTGGGTTAGTGCTGTTGTCCTTGTTACAAGCAAAGCTTAATAAACAAATATAGAGTAGCCCAAGAAGTTTTAATTGTTTCATCTTTTAATTGCTGTTTAGTGTGTTGTAGCTATTTTGAGTTCGGTTTTTTAAAATAGGAACTTTTTGGTATTTATTTAAATATTCGCCTAAATAGATTACAAAGTAGATTTTTTTAGTTAGATTTATACTATTCGTCCAAATGTATTAGAGCTGAAAAAATCTAAAAAAAGCAGTATACTTTACTTGTTAATTTATAAAATTCTGTTCTCTTCTTGCTTTAATTATAAATGAATGAAATGAGTCATAAATCCCCACAAGTTCTTTAAATATGTAATGCCATGAAATGTAAGACAAAAGAAATCACTATAATACTTAGATCAGACAATATTGTAGAAACAACGATTAATGAAGGTATTACGGAACTAACAATAGAAGGCGTAAAAGATGTTATAGCGGCAACCAATAAAGTGCATAATTCTACCGATACAGTCAAGGCTACACTCATTTGTGCACCCCCTTTCTATGTAAAAAAAAATGTCTTAAAAGGCTATGCTGCTAATCGAGAGGTTGATATTGTTGCGGCAGCTATTCTAACCTCTTCCTTTTCTTCTCAAATAATAGGTAATTTATTACTTACTCTTAGAGGACGAATCATGAGTTTAAGCAATGCTGAAATGGAACCTTCCAAGGTTTTTAGAGACAAAGATAAAGCGGTTGCATGGTTGTTGGGATATATTGAAAAGGCGGAGAATTAAAAGGAACAGCAGCAAAGAATTGACTCCTTTGCTGCTGTTTTGTTTACCAATTGATGTGCCGATTTATTTTACTCAACGATACTCTCTGTCTCTTTGATATTCGGTTTCCGAAAGACAACAGTTCCATCAAATACATCTAAAGTAGCCTTGCTGTTTGGCTCTATCTCGCCAAGTAAAAGGGCATCAGAAAGTTTGTTCAACACTTTGCGTTGAATCACGCGTTTTAGAGGACGTGCTCCAAATTCGGGATGAAAACCTTCGTCTGCCAACCAATCCATTGCGTGTTTTGTAAAATCCAATTGAATCCCCTGTTCTTCCATCAACTTACACAAATCATTTAATTGTAATTCAGTGATGGTACGAATGTCTTTTTTAGATAATGGTCGAAACATGACTACTTCATCAATTCGGTTGAGAAACTCTGGACGGACAGACTGTTTCAAAATATCAAAGACCATATTCTGTGTTTTTTCAATGGTTTCTTCTTGGTTACCTTCTGTCATTTTTTCAAAATTCTCTTGAATGACATCCGAGCCAATATTAGACGTCATAATAATGATGGTATTTTTGAAATTAACCACCCGACCCTTATTATCAGTTAATCGACCATCCTCTAATACTTGTAACAAAATATTAAACACATCAGGATGTGCTTTTTCAATCTCATCCAATAAGACTACAGAATACGGCTTGCGTCGAACCGCTTCTGTTAACTGCCCCCCCTCATCGTAACCTACATATCCAGGGGGAGCACCTACCAAACGACTAACAGCATGACGTTCTTGATATTCACTCATATCAATACGAGTCATTAGATTTTCATCATTAAACAAATACTCTGCTAATGCTTTTGCTAGTTCAGTTTTACCTACTCCCGTTGTTCCAAGGAAAAGAAAAGAACCAATGGGGCGTTTTTTGTTAGATAATCCTGTACGGCTTCTTCGGATAGCATAAGCAACGGCCTCTACCGCTTCTTCTTGACCAACGACCCGTTTGTGCAATTCTTTTTCTAAATGAATTAATTTTTCCTTTTCATTTTGCAACATTCGAGTAACAGGAATGCCAGTCCATTTGGCTACGATAGCAGCAATGTCTTCTGCATCCACTTCTTCTTTGACCAAAAGGTTGCCTTTTTCCTGCATTTGCTGCATTTGAGTATTCATGATTTTGAGTTGTTGCTCCAATTCAGGAATGCTTCCGTATCGTATTTCGGCAGCCTTTCCATAATCACTTTCCCGCTCTGCACGACTACCAGCTAGTTTGAGTTGTTCAATTTTTTCTTTTACTTTCTGAACCCCCAAAACAACCTCTTTCTCTGCTTCCCATTGGGCTTTTATTTGATTGCGTTGGTCTTCCAAATTGGCAAGTTGCTCGTTAATGAAGTTAACTTTAGCTTTGTCCTTTTCTCTCTTCATTGCTTCTCGCTCAATTTCCAACTGACGAATTTTTCGTTCTACTTCGTCAAGTTCCTCTGGCATAGAGTTCATTTCCAGGCGCAATCTAGCTGCTGCCTCATCAATCAAATCAATCGCTTTGTCAGGTAAATAACGGTCAGCAATATATCGAGTGGAAAGTTGAACTGCTGATACAATTGCGGCATCCGTAATATTGATTTTATGATACGTTTCATAACGCTCTTTCAATCCTCGAAGAATAGAAGTAGCATTTTCTTCACTTGGTTCATCTACCATAACCATTTGAAAACGACGTTCCAGTGCTTTGTCTTTTTCAAAATATTTTTGATATTCATCTAGCGTAGTTGCACCGATGGTTCTCAGTTCTCCTCGTGCTAAAGCAGGCTTTAGAATATTAGCGGCATCCATTGCGCCTTGAGTTTTACCTGCTCCAATGAGTGTATGAATTTCGTCAATGAATAAGAAAATACTCCCTTCAGCATTCGTTACTTCATTGACAACTGCTTTGAGTCTTTCCTCAAATTCCCCTTGATATTTGGCACCTGCAATTAATGCCCCCATATCGAGTGCATAGATTTCTTTACTACGTAAATCTTCAGGTACATCACCTTCTACGATTCGATGTGCCAAACCTTCAATAATAGCTGTTTTACCAACTCCAGGCTGACCAACTAAAATTGGGTTGTTTTTTGTACGACGTGCAAGAATATGCAAGACTCGACGAATTTCTTCATCTCGACCAATAACAGGGTCAAGTTTGCCAGCACGAGCACGCTCATTCAAATTAATAGCATATTTATTGAGCGCATTGTAGCTGTCTTCCGCACTAGAAGAGGTGACTTTGCTACCTTTTCGCAAATCTCGGATAGCGGTAATCAATCCTTTTTCTGTTACCCCTTTATCTTTAAGTAATTGAGACACTTGGTCTTTGATATCTAAAATACCTAATAAAATATGTTCAATGCTCACATACTCATCTCCAAATTCCTTAAGAAACGAATTTGCTTTTTGAAGGGCTTCATTCGCTTTGCGAGATAAATATTGATTGCCACCACTAACCTTAGGATAAGACTGTAAGGAACTTCCTATCGCCTGTTGGATTAGATTAAAATTCAGCCCTAATTTATTAAAAACATAAGGGGTGACGTTTTCATCTGTCTCCAAGATACCTTTCATTAAATGGGCAGGTTCAATGGTTTGATGCCCATACTCTGTCGCAAGTTGTTGTGCTCGTTGAACAGCTTCTTGAGACTTTATAGTGAATTTTTCTAGATTCATTGTTTATTGATTTTCGTTTTCAAGTTTCTGTAAATCCGTCCAATTGAATAGTCATTTCAAATATCCTAAAAAAATTGGAGAAGGTTAGTCGTAAATGGTTTTATACTTAAAATAAATCAACCTTCAATTAGAGTTGTTCAACCAATGTGCCATTTAAGTTTGGCTGTCATTTTGTCGCTTTAGATGTATTTTTTTGGTGTCATTTTGTCTATTTTGATTAATGGACTACCTTTTTGTAGCTTAATTTTTCCTTGTATGGATGGATTTTATTGCCAGATGCAGGATCATCTATTTTAAAATTGAAAGTCTTTGATAAAGAGGATACAGATAAACTAAATCTACTCATTGAAGAAATTGTCAAGAATAACACATTAATTGAGTCAGACTTTTAAGCATGGAACTAAAAGCTAAAATAATAGAGCATTTTGAGGGGTAAGTGGTTCGTAAGAACCTTGCGAATCAAGTAAAGGGAAATAACCCTGTACCTTCTTATGTGTTGGAGTATCTCTTAGGGGAATACTATGCTATTAATGATGAGGAAATCATCAGTGCTGGCGTAGAAAAAGTCAAAAGTGTTATTGAGAAGAACTATGTTCATCGAAGTGAGTCAGAAATTATCAAGGCATACATCCGTCAATCAGGAAACTACAAAATCATTGACAAAATTAATGTTGCTTTGAATGATAAGACAAATGTCTATGAAGCGGAGTTTTCCAATTTAGGGATTAAGAATGTGCCCATTGCTGATATGATGGTAATGGAGAATCAAAAGCTTTTGAGTGGTGGTGGTGTTTGGTGTATTATGTTGAGAACAACTATAACTTTATTGAACTTGGACCTAAAGGAACAGGTAAATCTCATATTTTTCTGAATTTTCTCCGCATGGTGTTTTGGTGTCTAGAGGAAATGTATCAAAGGCAAGATTATTTGTCAATAACACTGGAAATAGAATTGGTCTAGTTGGATATTGGGATGTTGTAGTTTTAGATGAGTTTGAGCAAGAGAAAGGTAGTCGAAGAGTGGATAGTGATTTGGTGAAAATTATGCAGAACTATATGGCTAATCAATCTTTCAATCGTGGTAAAGATACTTATCAAGCAACTGCTTCAATAGCGTTTGTAGGAAACACAAAGCATACAGTTCCTTATATGCTCAAGAACACACATCTTTTTGAATCGATTCCTAAAGGGTATATCAAGGGCGCATTCTTGGATAGGATGCATCTGTATATTCCAGGCTGGGAAGTTCTAATTTTAAAGTCTTCTGTTTTCTCAGATGGATATGGCTTTATTGTGGATTACTTAGCAGAAATTCTTCATAGTCTAAGAAAAGTAGATTTTAGCCCAATTATGGATAAGTATGTGGAGCTGGACAAATCCTTGTCTTCTCGAGATAAAACGGCTATTAGGAAAACTTTTTCAGGCTTAGTGAAGATCATTTATCCTCATCAAGAATTAAGCAAATTAGAAACTCAAGAATTAATAAATTTTGCAATTGAAGGTCGTAAGCGTGTAAAAGATCAATTGTACATTATTGATGAAACTTTTAAAAATGAGCCTGTTGAATTTTCTTATATAATAATAGGTGTTGGTGAAAATGATGAAAAAAATTTGACTCTAAGAGGAATTGATTCAATCATTGACAATTCAAGGCTACAAGAGATTATTAAAGGTTCAGTTTTACCTATCCCTGATTTTCAGTTTTTTAAATTTAGCTATGAAAACAATTTATTTGGAATTATAGAAATTAATATTCCAAAATTTAATAAGCCCTCTACTCCGATAAAGGATATAAAAGTTGGTACAGGGAATAAAGTATTTAGAAAAGGAACAATACTACACAGAAGAGATTCTACAAACCAAGAAGCGTATGGTGACGAAAGAGTATTAATATACGATTGGTTTAAGACTCTCAACACTTCAGAAGTCAAGGTGAAAAAGAAGAATACTAAGATAAATCCTCTTTATCTTAGTCTTTTAGCAATTGGCATACTAGTACTTACTTTAAGTTTTACTGATGTAATAAAAGATGTATTTCTTCCTTCGACAAAAATTTCAAGAGATGAAGACGATGTTCTAGATGAATGGGGTGCAAATTTTGGGGTATTTGACGACTATGATGAAGGAATGCGTCAAAAAAATGAAATGAAAAGCTTATACAAAATGTTAAATCATAATGCTTTTGAAAATGATACTTACCTTGTACGATCTATTGTTGAAAAAGATAGTTGAATACTTGTAATTGATATGGGGAGAGGAAAATCATCAGAATCAGAAGTAAATTCTAGCATTAAAGCACTAAAAGTATATTCCAAAAAAAGCCCATTCTCTCAATGGATATCAAATGCTAAGCCTTTCTTTTACTCAAAGGAAAAATTTCAAGAATTGTATGGTGATATAGAGATGTAAAATGAAAATGACTTACTCTAATATTTCTACAAATCCAGACTATCTAATAATATTATTAGATAGGTGCAAATAAACTATAGTAGCTTCAATCTTAGAATGGAATGCTGGAACTTAGTGCCTACCATAAGACGGACATAATACTTTATCAAAAAAAAGAATACAATGAGATTAACAAACAATGAAGTAGCAAAGTTAGTTTATTCTGCTTTTGAAGAAACTTTTAGCAAAAAAACAATGGAAACTTAAAAGGAAATCCATCTTTTCGCTCCTCTTATTTTGTAAGTAAAATTGGAGAAAAACTTAGAACTCATTTTGAAGGAGCACAAACTCATTTTCAAGTAATTAAAGATGTTGGGGAAAAAGAAAAAACTAAAGGCGAATGGCTTTTTGATATTTGTGTTACATCCCAAATTGAAATAAAAGATACAAGACATAAAGATGGGAAGGCTAAAATAAATACTAATATACTTTTTGCTTGTGAATCTGAGTTTGAAACCAGTTTATCAGCATTTGCGACAGACTTCGGAAAGTTAATTTGTTCAAATGCTAATCAGGTTTTATATATTCAAGGATTAAATCAAAAAACTAAAGATGGAAGAAATCAATTCATTGAAAACCGAAAAGAAATAGTCAAAACTCAATTATTTCATTTAATTAGAGATGACTTTGTTTTTGCATTTATTCCGACACCAGGTAAAGTTGGAAATGGAAGTTTATGGGATGAACACGAAAAAGATGTTAAAAGTTGGGTTAGCATATGGATATACAGTGCATCAGAAAATGAATTTATAAACTATAAATAGACTATAGCAGCTTTTATGTCAGAAAAATATATTAAGCGAGGAAAATACTTAGCTCTCATCTCTTTAGTTTTTGGCACGCTTATATTTGCTATCTACTTTGAAACAGCAAGTGCTATTTATCTTTTTATAGGATGTGGGTATACTGTTTTGATTGGTATATTAAACTTAGCTTTTTTTATAAAAACCGTAAAGTTAAGCTATAATGATGAAAAGAATAAAACTAAATTACGAAGGACAGCTTTTCTCCTGTTTTTAA
>ENA-ORXM01002117-ORXM01002117.1-marine-metagenome-genome-assembly--contig:-NODE-2117-length-24640-cov-4.358425_pt1 | contig 24640 bp, 24 predicted proteins | sample MGYA00237867_ERZ511480 | MGnify/ENA primary metagenome ERZ511480 (study PRJEB26309, sample SAMN06266103) | marine metagenome | isolation source: Algal blade | place: United Kingdom:Sidmouth, United... | reverse complement strand
GTGCAACACTGCACATCGATAGCACTCGTGGTGTCGGCACGACTATCAAGGTCCGAGCAACGAACGAACTGAGTGTTTGATGGCTATTCGAATCCTGCTCGCAGACGATCACCAGATCCTTCGTGAAGGTATCCGACGCGGTTTCGAAGCGGCCGGACACGAAATCATTGGCGAAGCGGCTAACGGCGCCGAGGCCGTCGAGCTTGCACTCGAACTGAAGCCCGAGATCATCATCATGGACTTGTCCATGCCGGTGATGGACGGTGTGACCGCTACTCAGCAGATCTGCGCCCAGTTGCCAGACACACAGGTTGTTGTGCTGACTATGCACGACGACGTGAACAAAACCCGCCAAGCACTCGACGCTGGGGCCAATGGCTACTTGTCCAAGGGCTCGTCGTTTTCCGAAGTCTTGTCGACCGTCGAAGCCGTCGCCGCTGGCGAGACGGGGTTGTCACCCGAGCTCGCTATCTCGATGCTACGGGCAGCACAAGACGCTGTACCTGGACCTGACGGCCCGCTTCTGAGCGAACGCCAGATCGAGATCTTGCAAGCAATTGCCGATGGCGAAACGACTAAGCAGGTTGCACGTTCCTTGGGCATCGCCCAGAAGACCGTGCACAACCATCTGAACTCGATCTACCGCCGTCTTGATACGCAGAGCCTGACCCACGCGGTGCTGAGCGCGGTTCGACTCGGAATCATCAGCCTCGAATAACCCTCGGGTATGGCAGTCGACCTCTCGAAGAACGTCTTCGAACTGTTCTCGGGAAAGAAGCGCACGCGTCTCGTTCCAACCTTGGCGATCGCCGTGGTGGTGACATTGCTCGTCGCCGTGCCATTGATTTTTCGCGCCGTCGATGCTCGGAACAATCCGGTCGAGGCGCAGGTCGTGTTAGCTCCGGCCGATGCTGATCTGGTCATGGTCGACATGGCGGTTGGCGACCGATTCCCACTGGATCGAGCCGCCGTCTCTGGGCCGATTTTGATTTCGGTAACCGAGGCTGATGCCCAGGCCGTCTCGTTCAATCTTTTTGCCGCCGGCGCTGACCAAGCCATTGTCGAATCGGTCGATCTCAACGGTCCGCAATTCGACATGGTCGTGAGCGCGTCTGGCGGTGGTGAACCGTTCGATTCGGCGCTGCTGCAGAACGGCGACTACGAGCTATTCGTCACGATTCGACTGGCTAACGAGGACCGCCGAACTGCGGTCAGCTTCGAGATCGCCAACCCGTGATGCTGTCGCTCACAGGGCTGCGCGGCCCACACCTTGCTCCTGGGGGAATTACCCACCCGAATTCGTTGCTTTTGGCCCGATACTTAGGGGTTCCGCAACGCGCGGTGGTGACCTATGGCTGAGAAGAAAGAGTCCTCGCGAAAGCGTCGGATTCTCGCGGCTCTGCTGGCAATTTTGAGCATCGATCGCGTGATCGCCATCGTGGTGGCCGTCGGCCTGACTACCGCAGTTTCGGCCCCGCTTGCCATCACCGCAGTCGAAGCACAACGCGAAGCCGACCGCATCGAAGCGCTGCCCGAGAATGTCGAAACATCCTTTGGTGAAGTTGCGCTGGCCGACGAGCGGTCCGCCATGGCCGAAAGGCTGGGCGCGGCGAATACGCTGGTCTTCGATCCGGCGGACGGCACCCTTGCGGACAATACCGACGGCTTCGGTTTCATCGAAAACCTGCGCGGGACAGTGAGCGGCTGGGAGGCAGGCGCGGGGCCGGTCACGGTGCTGGGTGCGGGCGGGGCGGCCCGTGCGGTGATCGTGGCGCTGCTGGAAGCGGGTGTTTCCGAATTGCGCCTTCTCAACCGTACGAAATCGCGCGCCGAAGCCCTGCGCGACGAGATCGCTCCGGGCGTGACCGTCCTGGACTGGAACGAGGCCGAAGCCTCCCTCGCCGGAGCCTCCCTCGTCGTCAACGCCACCAGCATGGGCATGGCCGGGGGGCCGGAAATGGCGCTGTCCCTTCACGAGATCGGCCCCGATACCGTGGCCACGGATATCGTCTATGCGCGCGGCGAAACCCCATTCCTGACCGCTGCAAAGGGCAGGGGGGCAACCGTCGTGGACGGATTCGGGATGCTGCTCCATCAGGCCCGCCCCGGTTTCGAGCGTTGGTTCGGGCGCGCGCCGGAGGTCGATGACGACCTCCGCGCGGCGGTCCTCGCATGATCATCCTCGGTCTCACCGGCTCCATCGCCATGGGCAAATCCACGACCGCTGCGATGTTCCGCGATGCGGGCGTGCCCGTCTGGGATGCCGATGCCGCCGTGCACCGCGCCTATGGCCATGGCGGAGCCGCCGTAGAGCCGGTCGCTGCCCTCGTCCCCGAGGCCCGCGCGCCTGCGGGTCTGGACCGCGAAGCCCTGCGTCGGGCCATCGCCGCCGATCCGACCCTGCTGACGCAGATCGAGCGCATCGTGCACCCCATCGTCGGCGCGGATCGCAAGGCATTCCTCGAAGACGCGCGCGAATCGGGCGCGCCCGTCGTCGTCCTCGACATCCCCATCCTGTTCGAGACCGGCGGCGATGCCCATGTGGATCGCATCGTCGTCGTCACCTGCGATCCCGAGGAACAGCGCCGCCGCGCGCTGGCCCGCGACGGCATGACCCCCGAGCGTTTCGACGCGATCCTCGCGCGCCAGATGCCCGATGTGGAAAAGCGTGCCCGTGCGGATCACATCCTTGATACCGGCCTCGGGATGCAGGCCGCCCGCGATCAGGTCGCAGCCATTCTGGAGTCTCTGCCATGAAGAAGGTTTTCGCTGTTCTCGCCCTCGGAGGCGCGCTCGCCCTTGGCATGGCCGCGTGCAGTGACAACGCCAAACTGCCGCTATCCATGGGGATCGGCGGCGCCCCCGTCCTGCCGCCCCCCGACCGTCGCCCCTTGCCGACCGTCGCCATCGCCCCCGTCGAGGGGTGGGCGGCAGGCGAGCGGCCCGTCCCGGCGGAGGGTCTGGTGGTCAACGCCTTCGCCACGGATCTCGATCATCCCCGCTGGATGCATGTTCTTCCCAATGGCGATGTGCTCGTCGCCGAGACGAACAAGCAGCCGCATCCCGCCGGTGGCCTGCGCGCCTGGGCCGAAAAGCAGGTCATGGCCCTCGCCGGGGCGGGCGTGCCGAGCGCGGATCGCATTTCCCTGCTGCGCGATGCGGATGGGGACGGCGTGGCCGAGCAGCGCCATATCCTGCTCGAAGACCTCACGTCTCCGTTCGGCATGGCCCTCGTCGGCGACGCGCTCTATGTCGCGAATACCGATTCGCTGATGCGTTTTCCCTATGAGATGGGCCAGACCCGCATCGACGCTTCCGGTGAGCGCATCGCCGATCTCCCTGCCGCCGGAACCAATCGCCACTGGACCAAGGGTCTCGTCGCGGGCGAGGACGGCACCCTCTACATCGCCGTCGGCTCCGACAGCGATCATGCCGAGAATGGCCTTGCCGCCGAAGCGGGGCGGGCGATGATCCACGCGCTTTCCCCCGGCGGCACGCTGCGCCCCTTCGCGACCGGACTCCGCAATCCCGTCGGCATGGATTTCGAACCGCAGACCGGCACGCTCTGGACGGCCGTGAACGAGCGCGACGAGCTGGGCGGCGATCTCGTCCCGGATTACATGACGTCGGTGGAGGAGGGCGGTTTCTACGGCTGGCCGTGGAGCTATTACGGCCCGAACGTCGATCCCCGCGTCACGCCGCAGAGGCCCGATCTCGTGGCCGACGCCATCGCCCCCGACTATGCGCTGGGCGCACACACGGCCTCCCTGGGCCTGAGCTTTGCCAGTGGCAACCGCCTCGGCCCGCACTTCAAGGACGGGGCGTTCATCGGCCAGCACGGAAGCTGGAACCGCAAGCCCCGCAGCGGCTATCGCGTCATCTTCGTTCCCTTCGCGGGGGGCCAACCGGCGGGCGATCCGATCGAGGTGCTGACCGGATTTCTGGTGAACGACCGCGCCAAGGGCCGCCCCGTGGGCGTCGAAATCGCCAGGGATGGCGCGCTGCTCGTTGCCGATGACGTGGGCAATACGATCTGGCGCGTCTCGGGCCCGTGACGTAGAACCGGACCATGACCGACATCCGTGAAATCGTCATGGACACTGAAACCACCGGCCTCGATCCGGCGGACGGTCATCGTATCGTCGAGATCGGCGCGCTCGAACTCATCAACCACGTCCCCACGGGTCGCACCTATCACCAGTACATCAATCCCCGCATGACCATGCCGGCAGAGGCGCAGGCCATCCACGGCATCTCCGATGACGATCTGGCCGACAAGCCGTTCTTCGAGGATGTCGGGCAGGCCTTTCTCGGTTTCATCGCGGGCGGTACGCTCGTCATTCACAACGCCGCCTTCGACATCAAGTTCCTGAACGCCGAACTCGGGAAGGTCGATCTTCCGCCGCTGATTCTGGAAGACGCGGTCGATACGCTCCAGATTGCCCGCAAACGCTATCCCGGTGCGCAGAACACGCTGGATGGCCTGTGCCGCCGCTTCGGCATCGACACGTCGAAGCGGGTCAAGCACGGGGCGCTGCTCGACAGTGAAATCCTCGCCGATGTCTGGCTCGAACTCTGCGGCGGTCGTCAGTCGCGCCTGACCATGGACGTGGCGAGCGGCGGAAAGGATGGCGGGGCCGTCGAAGCCTATACCGCCCCCAGGCGTCCCGGCCCCCGCCCCGTCCTCCTGACCGATACCGAACGAGAGCGCCACACAGCCTTCATCGCCGAAATGGGCGACGATGCGTTGTGGGGCAAGAACGACTGACCGGGTTCGGATGGCCCGTCACTCGGTGCGCCCCGTCGATATGCGGGTGCGTTCGTACCGTCGCGCGAGCGAAAACGGCGGCAACCATGCCTCGCGACGGAGGGTCCAGCTTTCGTAGGTCGGCACCAGTCGGTCGGGGTCGTCCAGCGATCCCAGATGCACTTCTATTTCATCTCCCGACCGTGCGAAGACGGACGAGCCGCATCGGGGGCAGAAGAACCGCCCTTCGTAATCGTTGGTATTGCCGCTGACCGTCACGGCATCGCGGTCGAAGACTGCGGATGCGTAGAACAGAGCGCCATGATGCTTGCGACAGTCGAGGCAGTGACAAAGGCCGACCCTGTAGGGCTGTCCCGATGCGACGATCCGCACGTCGCCGCAAAGGCAACCACCCGTGAACTGCTCCATGTCACCTGCTTCCCCATCCCATCCGCGCCAATGGACCGCTGCCTGCGAAACTCCCGCTCCCGGCCTGCTCCGCGATTCGCAGCACTTCGTTCCACTTCGCCATCCGTTCCGAGCGGGTGAACGATCCGACCTTGAGCTGGCCACAGCCCAGGCCCACCGCCAGATGCGAGATCGTCACGTCCTCGGTCTCGCCGGAGCGCGCCGAGACCACGGCTCCGTACCCCGCCTTGCGTGCGGCATCGAAGGCGGCGATCCCTTCGGTCACGGTCCCCGCCTGATTGACCTTCACCAGCACCGCATTGCAGGCCCCGGCCTCTGCCGCCTCCGTTACCAGCGCCGCATTGGTCACGAGATAATCGTCGCCGATGATCTGCACCCGGTCTCCGAACCGCCGCGTGAACTCGGCCATGCCGTCGGGGTCGTCTTCGCCCAGCGGGTCTTCGATGGAAGCGATGGGATAGGCGTCGAGCCAGCCGCCGAGCATCTCGATCAGCGCGCCGCTATCCATCTTGCGATCCTCCAGCGCCAGCCGGTAGGTGCCGTTCTCGCCGAACTCCGATGCTGCGATATCGAGGGAGATCGCGACCCGCTCCCCCGGCTTCTCGCCTGCCAGCTCGATGGCTGCGACCAGCGTTTCCAGCGCCTCCTCGTTGCTGTCGAAGACCGGCCACCAGCCGCCCTCGTCGGCCACCCCGGCCAGCCGCCCCTTGCGGGCCATGATATCCCCGGCGGCGAAGTAGATTTCGTTGGTGACTTCCAGCGCCTCGCCGAAATCAGCGGCCCCCGGCACCATGACCATGAAATCCTGCACATCGACCCGCCGCCCCGCATGGGCACCGCCGCCGAATATCTGGATTTCGGGCAGGGGGATCGACGGTGTGGTCCCGTAGAGATCGGCGATGTACCGCCAGAGCGGCTTGCCTAGCGCCGCCGCCCCGGCATGGAGAACCGCCAGCGAGACGGCCACGGTGGCATTGCCCCCCAGTTCCGCCTTCAGTGGCGAAGGATCGAGCGCGAGCATCGCCGCATCCACCGCGCCCTGATCCGTCGCATCCATCCCGAGGAGCGCCGGGGCGATCCGCCCGCGCACCGCATCGAGCGCCCCTTGCACATCCTTGCCCTGCAATGCTGTCCCGCCATCGCGCAAGTCCACCGCTTCCCGCGTCCCCCGCGAGGCTCCGGCAGGTGCGATCCCCCGCCCGGTCGCGCCACTTTCCAGCGTGATGTCGACCTCCACCGTCGGATGCCCGCGCGAATCCCAGACGCGACGGCAGGTCGTCGAAGCGATGGCGGTCATGGCAGTTTTCCTCTCAGGAACTCGATAATCCGGGCCAGATCGGTCGGCGGATCGGCTATCAGGGCGCGCGATACTTGCCGCACGAAATCCCGCTCGTCTTCCGACAGATATTCCACCGGCGATTTGCCGTCCACGCGGGCCAGCATCAGGGCCGGAAGCAGGGCGCAGACCCGTTCTTCCAACGCTTCCGCCCCTTCCCAGGAGATATGCGCGGCATAGGCCTGCCAGAACGCGCCCGATGACGCCAGCAGATCATCGCGCAATTCCGGCACATGCACCGCCTTGAGGATCAGATGGTTCAGGCAGAACGCCCCATCGAACGCCGGATCGCCCATCGTCGCACATTCCGCATCCAGCAAGACCGGCTCGTCGCCGCGCATCAGGATATTCTTCGGGCTGACATCCCCATGCACGAGCACCCCCTCACGCGCGAACAGGGCCTCGGCCAGCCCGGTCAGTCGCCCCGCCAGATCGGGATGCCGCGTGGCGGTGAACAGCAGATACGGCTCGATCCGCAAGGCATGGAAATCCTCGCGATTGCGAAAGGCCCCCGTATCGAAACCGGGTGCCGTCGAGGCCGCATGGATGCGTCCCAGTACATCGCCCACCCGCGCCGCCGTCTCCCGCACGGGCATCGGCTCGCCCCGCAGGATCGCCCCCTTCCAGAGCGTGACGCCGTCGCCCTCCAGAAATTCCATCGCAAAACCGTTCTCCGCCGCGCTCCATCCATACAGATGCGGTACGGCCTGCGGCACCACAGACCCGGCAAAACGCAGCCATTCGTATTCCGCCCGGTTCCGACGGACCGGCGCGAACCAGTCCGCCGCTACCTTGAGCTTCGCAAGCGCGAATTTCGCGCAGAGACGCCGATCCCCCAGATCGAGCACGGCGATATCCGACGCGACCCCGCCGCCCAGCGGCGTGACCGAGCGCAGATCGCCCGACAGGCCCAGATCGTCGATCAGGCGGCGGCATCGGTCATCGAGGCTCATTCGGGTATCGTCGTCTCGCCGAAGAACATCAGGAATTCGTGCAGCACGTCATCGGGCACTTCCTCGGCCAGGTAATGCCCGCCCGGCAGCGAATGTCCGTGCACCCTCTCGGCCCGCTCTCCCCAGAGCGCGAGACAGTCGAAATGGCGCTCGATCGCGCCATTCCTTCCCCATAGCACCAGCAGGGGACAGGCCAGCTTGCGCGGCCCGTCCGCGTCGTCATGGCGAATGTCGATGGTCGCGGCGGCGCGGTAATCCTCGCAGGTCGCACGGATCGTCTCCGGCGTGAAGGTGTCGATATACTCGGCCAGTGCCTCGGGGGCGAAGACATCGAGGCTGCGCCCCTTGCTGCCGCATTTCCAGCGCCAGAAGGCATCGGGGTCCGCCGCCATCATCGTCTCGGGCAGGGGCGCGGGCTGGATCATGAAGAACCAGTGCCAGTAATCGCGCGCGAAGGCATCGCTCGTGTTGCGATACATCTCCCGTGTCGGGGCGATATCGAGCAGAGCCATGCGCGACACGCTCTCCGGCCAGTCCATCCCCAGCCGATGTGCAACCCGCGCGCCCCGGTCATGCGCCCCGACCATGAAGCGCGGATGGCCGAGGCTTTCCATCACCCGCACCATATCGGCGGCCATCGCCCGCTTGGAATAGGGCATGTGGTCGGGCGCGCTGGACGGTTTGGAGGATCGCCCGTATCCGCGCAGGTCACAGGCGACCACGGTGAACCGCTTGGCCAGCCCCGGCGCGATCCGGTGCCACATCGCATGGGTCTGCGGATTGCCATGCAGCAGCAGCAGCGCAGGCCCGCTCCCCCCCGTCACCCCATGGATGACGGCCCCGTCCGTCTCGATATCGAATGTCTCAAAGCCATCGAACATCACCGTTCCCTCGCCCCTGTCCGTTATGAAAAGCAGGATAGGGCGATTGGCCCGTCCGGGCTAGACGGTCTTAGGAAGGCGGAAAAAGAACGGCAGTAAGGGTACGCTCGCCAAAAAACATCGAGGGTTCCGGCGATTGCAGGTCGTTGAAATCCTGGACATGCCCATAGAAATCACGATGTGCCGAGACTGAGTAAGCATAGTCGAGCAACGTCGACCAACTGAATACCGGCATGTCGATTTCGTGCTGGATCGCGCGGGCGAAGGGCCGAAATCCTGTGCACTCGAGGACCATTGCACCCATCGAGGGATGGCCGGCGGCAAATTCCCTGGCCACCGACAGCAGTTCCCGTTCCGCCTCTGCATAGTCCGCCGTGGGAATGTCAGGGCGCAAATCCTTGGTCCACAGGCTGTTGAACTGCGGACATTTGCCGTCGTCCATTGCGCCGCCAACGACATAGTTCGATCCCAGCTGCACCCCGACAGACGTGAGGTGCCGATCATGGAGTTCGTTACTCTCGGAGACGGGAATACCGACGACCCTGTCACTGCCGATAAGGGTCTGGGCCATAGGCACCTGCATCAGGCTCGATGAGAAGACCGGGACATTCTCGGCTGCGGCGATTTCGTTCTGGAACCATGCAAAATACCCGCATTCCGCCGCAATCGCGCGGCACCGCATGTGCTCGAGCTTCCGCGCCGCCGCGAGCACCGGCCTCAGCAACACCCCTTTGTCTTCGCCTCTCACCAGTTGCTTGATATCAACGCCTTCTGCGATTTCGTACTGGATCGGAAAGGGATAGGCGATGGCGTTGCGCACATCGCCGGGAAAGCCGGGGTAGACGTCGTCGAGAATGATGATGCCCAGTCCCATCCCGTAGCAGCAGTGGTCTTTCCGGGCACGGATGCTCCGAATGGCCGGATCGTGTGCTGGGATTGCCGGGCTCATTGCAGTCTTGCTGTTTTCCGCCTGTTACTTCTTCATATGATGCCAGGAAAGCAATTATGAACGATGCCCGCTAGAACGGTTCTCGCTTTTGCAGATGCTGAAAGAAGGCCGTTGGTCGATGTCGGCGATTCCGTAATCCTTCTCCGTCATTCTCCGTATGGAAGCCGGAGAACCGATCATGCCCTTACCCGCCCTGCGCGCTGAGACCATCGAAGAGACCAGCCTCGACCCTCTCGACTGGGATGCCTTCCGCCGCACCGCTCATCGCGCTCTCGATACGATGATCGACGATCTGGCGAGTGTTGAAGACCGCCCCGTCTGGCAGAACATGCCTGATGACCTGCGCGGGCGGTTCCGTGAAGACCTGCCCCGCACGGGCAGCGATCTCGATGACCTGCTGGAAGACGTGCGTATCGATATCGCGCCCTATGTCACCGGCAACCGGCACCCGCTGTTCATGGGCTGGGTCCATGGGGCGGGCACGCCCGTGGGGATGATCGCCGAGATGATCGCCGCCGGTCTGAACGCCAATTGCGGCGGGCGCGACCATGTGGGGATCGAGGTCGAGAAGCAGGTCACGCGCTGGGCCGCGCAGCTCTTCGAGTTTCCGCAGACGGCCTCGGGCGTCTTCGTCACCGGCACGTCGATGGCCAACTTCCTGGGCCTGCTCATCGCCCGGACGCAGACATTGGGAAAAGAAAGTCGGGCCATCGGCCAGCGTGACGTGCGGCTGACGATCTATGCGGCTGAAGGCGCGCATGGCTGCGTGGCCCAGGCGCTGGAGATGGCCGGGATCGGCTCTGATGCGCTGCGGACGATCCCGACCGACGGGGCGGGTGGCCTGATCCCGGATGCCCTCGACGCCGCGATCATGGACGACTGGGACCGGGGGTTTCGTCCGATGATGATCGTCGGCACCGCCGGATCGGTGAATACCGGCAGCATCGACCCCCTCGATGCGGTGGCCGATATCGCCCGGCGTCACGGGCTGTGGTTCCATATCGACGGCGCGTTCGGGGCGCTCGCGGCCCTTTCGCCCGACCTGAAACCGATGCTCGCCGGGATCGAACGCGCCGATTCCATCGCTTTCGATTTCCACAAATGGGCGCATGTTCCCTATGATGCGGGTTTCCTGCTGGTAAAGGATGCCGAGGCCCATCGGCACAGCTTCTCCGATGCGAATGCCTACCTTCAGCGTGCCCCGCGCGGCATCGCCGCCGGAGACATCTGGCCCTGCGATCTGGGGCCGGACCTTTCGCGCGGCTCCCGCGCCTTCAAGACATGGTTCGCCTTTCGCGCGCTGGGCGCAGACCGCATCGGCGAGAGCATCGCCCGCTGCTGCCGCGTCGCCGCCCATCTCGAAGCCAGTCTTCGCGCCAGCCCACTCTTCGAGGTCGTCGCCCCTGCGAACCTGAATATCGTCTGCTGGCGTCTGGCAAAAGGCCATGACGACGCTCTGAACAACGAAATCACCATGGATCTGCACGAATCCGGCCTCGCCGTCCCGTCCATGACCACCATCGAAGGCCGCCCCGCCATCCGCGCCGCCATCGTCAACCATCGCACGACCGAGGCCCATATCGACGGGTTCCTCGTCGATATGCAGCGCATCGCAAAAGCGCGTATCGCTTCAGGTTGAGGGAGCGTTCTCTTCCGGCAGCCACAACTCGGCCAGCGGCAAAGACACGGCCTCGAAAGGCGGTATCGCGACCTCGCCCTCCTCGCCATAGGTCGCGAGCAGAACCCAACGGCCATTTTCCAGTTCGTAGGTTTCCAGCGAGCGGTTCGCTGGATCTGCCAGCCACAGATGCTTTACGCCCACATCCGCATAGATCGGCATCTTCTTCATCCGGTCGGAGCGCGCGGTGGAGGGCGAGAGGATTTCGCACACCCAATCCGGCACCACATCGTACCGCTCGCGGGGCTTGATGATCGGCATCCGCTCCTTTCGCCATCCGGCGAGATCAGGAGTGAGGGTACGAAAATTCGGATCGCCGAAGTGCAGTTCCGGCTCGCGGATGATCCACCAGCCGCCGGGACCACCTCTCCCGAATTGGAAAGGTGCCTGGATGAAGGTTCCTAAGGCACCATCTACATGATCGTGGCGCGGCATCGGACGGGCCTGCATCACGAGGACGCCATCCAGAATCTCCGCCCGCATTCCGTCAGGCGCATCCAGCACATCCTGATAGCTTACGGGCCGATCCTTGACCGCGCGCATGGCTTGCCTCCTTCACATATCAGGCAAGATACCCTTTCTCACGCAGGAAGGCGAGCAACTGGTCGGCGGCTTCGTCGGGGGTCATGTCGGTCGTGGCGATGCGGATTTCCGGTTCAAGCGGCGCTTCGTAGGGTGAATCGATCCCGGTAAAATTCTTGATCTCGCCCTTGCGTGCCTTGGCGTAGAGCCCCTTCACGTCGCGTTCTTCGGCCACTTCCAGCGGCGTATCCACATGCACTTCGACGAACTCGCCCTCTTCCAGCATCTGCCGCGCCATGCGCCGCTCGGACCGGAAGGGCGAGATGAAGCTGACCAGCGTGATCATCCCCGCATCGATCATCAGCTTGCCGACTTCCGAGACACGGCGGATGTTCTCCACCCGGTCGGCATCGGTAAAGCCCAGATCCTTGTTCAGCCCGTGGCGCACGTTGTCGCCGTCGAGGATATAGGTGTGCCGCCCCATGGCGTGCAGCTTCTGCTCCAGCGCGTTGGCGATGGTCGATTTGCCCGAACCGGACAGCCCCGTGAACCACAGCATCACGGGCTTCTGGCCCTTGAGTTCCGCCCGTGCGCCCTTGTCGATCTCCAGTGCCTGCATATGGATGTTCGAGGCTCGCCGCAGGGCAAAGTCGATCATCCCGACCCCGACCGTCTCGTTCGACAGCCGGTCGATCAGGATGAACCCGCCCATGTCGCGATTTTCGGTATAGGGATCGAAGGCGATGGTCCGGTCGAGATTGAGGTTGCACACCCCGATCCCGTTCAGTTCCAGCGTCTTTGCCGCCAGATGTTCCATCGTGTTCACGTCGATGGCGTATTTCGGAGCGGCAATCGTCGCCTGCGCCGTGGTCGCGCCGGTCTTCATCAGATAGGTGCGTCCCGGCAGCATCTCCTGCTCGTTCATCCACAGGATATGCGCCTGAAACTGGTCGGCGGCAGGGGCCGGATCGTTCGCGGCGCAGAGCACATCCCCACGCGAGACGTCGATCTCGTCGTCGAGGGTGATGGTGACGGACTGCCCCGCGACGGCCTGCTCCAACTCGCCATCGAAGGTGACGATGGATTTTACGGTGCTTTGCTTGGAAGAAGGCAGCGATTTGACCGCATCGCCGGGCTTGATGGTGCCGCCCGCGATCATTCCGGCAAAGCCCCGGAAATCCAGATCGGGCCGGTTCACCCATTGCACGGGCATCCGGAACGGCTGGCTCTCGGCATCGTCGGCCACCTCCACGGTCTCCAGATACGCCATGAGCGTCGGCCCGTTGTACCATGGGGTCTTGCCGCTCTTGTCGGTGATGTTGTCGCCCCTGAGAGCCGACATCGGGATCGGCGTGACGGAGGCAAAATTCAAGGGCTTGGCGAACTCGGCATAGGCCTCGACGATCTCGTCATAGACGGCGCGGTCATAATCCACGATATCCAGCTTGTTGACCGCCAGCACCACATGCCTGATCCCCAGCAGCGAGACGATGAAACTGTGCCGCCGCGTCTGGGTGAGAATGCCCTTCCTCGCATCGATCATCAGGATCGCCACATCCGCCGTGGAGGCCCCGGTCGCCATGTTGCGGGTGTATTGCTCGTGGCCGGGGGTATCGGCGACGATGAATTTCCGCCGGTCGGTCGAGAAGAACCGATAGGCCACGTCGATGGTGATGCCCTGTTCCCGTTCGGCGGCGAGGCCGTCGACCAGCAGCGCGAAATCGATCTCCTGCCCCTGCGTCCCGACGCGCTTGCTGTCGGCTTCCAGCGCCGCGAGTTGATCCTCGAAGATCATCTTGGACTCGTACAGGAGCCGCCCGATCAGCGTGGATTTCCCGTCATCGACGGACCCGCAGGTGATGAACCTGAGCAGCGATTTCGTCTCATGGGATTTGAGGTAGCCGAGAATATCGTCGGCGATCTGATCGGAAATATGGGCCATCAGGCGGCTTCCTTTTTCGTCGCATCACCCACTGGTCCCGCTTCCCCGGATGCGATGCGGCACGCAGTGCTGCTTCGCCGGTCCGGGGTCCGGTGTGGTTGGAGAGGGCCGAATGTCATCGATATCAGAGTGGTATATCCGCCGTCAGATCGCGCCATTCGGGATTGATCGACTCGATCAGATTTTCCTTCCACGCCCGCCGCCAGCGTTTCAGCTTCTGCTCGCGTAGAAGAGAGTCGCGCAATGTGTCGTGGGTCTCGAAATAGACGAGACGATGGACATCGTGTTTTGCAGTCCATGCATCCACGGCTTTCGCGCGATGCTGTTCGACGCGGCTGCGAAGGTCGTTTGTCTGCCCGGTGTAGAGATGGACACGGTTCTCGGAAGCCAGCATGTAGACGAAATCCATCATCTCTCCCCGCTCGCCCTATGGCGTTTCCTGCGCCAGCGGACCCCGGACCAGCATCGCAGCATTTCATGCCGCGAAGCATCCGGGGAAGCGGGAACTGTTCCCAACCTTCGCTGCTTGCCCGGATGCGCTGCGGCACACAGTGACGCTGCGCTGGTCCGGGCCGCGACGCAAAACGCAGACAGCGTCCCTCGTCGAGAGGCATTGATGGAACCATCGCGACTCCCATCAGAAATACCCCTCCTGCTTCTTCTTCTCCATCGAAGCCGCCGCGTCATGGTCGATCATGCGGCCCTGCCGTTCGGAGGTGGTGGTCAGCAGCATTTCCTGAATGATATCGGGCAGGGTCGCCGCCTCGCTCTCCACTGCGCCGGTCAGGGGCCAGCAGCCGAGCGTGCGGAACCGCACCATCTTCTCTTCGACCTTTTCGCCCTCGTGCAGCACCATCCGGTCGGGATCGTCGATCATGATGATCGTGCCGTCGCGCTCCACCACCGGGCGTCTGGCCGAGTAGTAGAGCGGCACGATGGGGATATCCTCCAGATAGATGTATTGCCAGATATCCAGCTCGGTCCAGTTCGACAGCGGGAAGACCCGGATGCTCTCGCCCGGCGCTTTGCGCGCATTGTAGAGCTTCCAGAGTTCGGGCCGCTGGTTCTTCGGATCCCAGCGATGGGCAGCGGTGCGAAAGCTGAAGATGCGCTCCTTGGCGCGGGATTTCTCCTCGTCGCGCCGCGCGCCGCCGAAGGCCGCATCGTATCGGTACTTGTCCAGAGCCTGCTTCAGCGCGACCGTCTTCATGATGTCGGTATGAACGCCCGAGCCATGGGTGAACGGGCCGATGCCCTGCGCGACGCCCTCCTCGTTGGTATGGACGATCAGTTCCATGCCCGATTCCTCGGCCATCTTCGCGCGGAAATCGTACATTTCCTTGAACTTCCACGTCGTATCCACATGCACGAGCGGGAAGGGGGGCGGCGAGGGCCAGAACGCCTTGCGCGCCACGTGCAGCAGCACGGCGCTGTCCTTGCCGATGGAATACAGCATGGCCGGATTCTCGACCTCGGCCACCACCTCGCGGAAGATGTGGATCGCTTCGGCTTCGAGGCGCTGGAGATGGGTAAGATCCGTCATGGCGTCTCTCTCGGGTCTGGGAAGGGTGCGCCGGTCAGCCGGAGGCATGTAGCGTGACACCATCCGAATAGGCGATGAAGAAAGGGTTCTCGAAACCGGGTTTACCGTAGGCGAGCGGCCCGCCGGACCACGCATCGACATTTCCCCCCGCCGCGCGCAGGACGGCATGACCGGCGGCGGTGTCCCATTCCATCGTGCGGCCCAGCCGGGGATAGAGGTCGGCTTCCCCTGCCGCGAGCAGACAGAATTTCAGCGACGATCCCGCGCTCTTGAAATCGGCCACGGCATAGCGGGAGATATAGGCATCGGTGGCCGCATCGCGGTGGGATTTCGAGGCCACCACGTTCAGGGCCGCATTGTCGGGTATCGCCACCTGCATCCGGCGCGGTTCGCCTTTCCCATCCTTCAGCCGTGCCGCGCCGTCATCGGCAGTCCAGAACAGGCGGTCGAGCGCCGGGGCGAACACCACCCCGCGCGTCGGAACGCCATCTTCGATCAGCGCGATATTGACCGTGAAATCCCCGCCCCGCTTGACGAATTCCTTGGTCCCGTCCAGCGGATCGACGAGGAAGAATCGGGTTCCGGCGGCGGCGACATCGTGGCTGTCGGCCTGTTCCTCGGTCACGATGGGAATGTCGGGAAAAGCCCGTGCCAGCCCCGCGACGATCACCCGGTCGGCGGCCAGATCGGCCTCGGTCACGGGCGAGGAATCGGCCTTGGCGCGGGCATCGAAATCGGTGGCATAGACCCGCATGATCGCGTCGCCTGCCTCCCGTGCAAGGGCAATGAACGCATCGGCCAGGCCGGTCGGGGGCATGGAAAAACTCCGTAACGCGAAAACAGCGACGATCGACGGCCACGTCAAACCGCAAGCGGGGCCGCGCTGTCAAGTTTTGCAGTGCGACATCTCCCCCGCGCGCCGCTTTCCCCGCTTCGCCGACGCTGCTATGCACCGGCCATGCAGATCACCCTTCCCGATTTCGCCCTCGTGGTCCTGATCGGCCCCAGCGGGGCGGGCAAGTCCGGTTTTGCGCGCAAGCATTTCCTGCCGACCGAGATCGTCTCGTCGGATCATTGCCGCGCGTTGATCTGCGACGACGAGACGAGCATGGCGGCGACGCGGGATGCCTTCGACCTGCTGCGCCACACCGCAGCCCTGCGCCTGAAACGCCGCAGGCTGACCGTCATCGATGCCACGTCGGTCAAGCGCAGGGACCGGGCGCCCTTGCTCGCGCTCGCCAGGGAATACCACGCCCCCGCCATCGCCCTGGTCCTCGATATCGACCCGGCGATCTGCGCCGCCCGCAACGAGACCCGCCCCTTGCGCGATTTCGGGGCGGATGTTCCGCAGGGCCACTCGCAGGCGCTGCGCAGCAGTCTCGAAACCCTGGGCCGCGACGGTTTTCGGGCCGTCCACATCCTGCGCAGCCCCGACGACGTCTCTGCCGTCACGATCACGCGCGAACCTCTCGCCGCCGATTGCCGCGCCGATCATGGTCCCTTCGACATCATCGGCGATGTCCATGGTTGCTACGATGAGTCGATCGCCCTGCTGGCCCGCCTCGGTTACGTCTGCGATCTCTATACGGAGGGCGAAACGCCGATGAGCGCCCGTCATCCCGAGGGCCGCATCGCCTTCTTCGTCGGCGATCTCTGCGACCGGGGGCCGCGCAACGTCGACGTCCTGCGCCTCGTCATGGGCATGTGTGCCGAAGGCTCGGCCCGCTGCGTCATCGGCAACCATGATTTCAAGCTGCTGCGCTGGCTGCGCAAGGGCAGGATTACCCTCACCCACGGCATCGCCCTCACGGTCGGCGAGTTGGAGACCTGCACGGAAGCCTTCCGCCACACCGTCCGCGATTTCATCGCCGACCTGCCCGCGCACCAGTGGCTTGCGGATGGCGACCTCGTCATTGCCCATGCGGGCCTGCCCGAAGCGATGCACGGGCGCGAGTCCGGGGCGGTGAAGGATTTCGCGATGTTCGGGCTGAAGAACGGCGAGAAAGACGAGTACGACCTGCCCGTCCGCATCGACTGGGCGCAGGATTATCGTGGCGGCGCGGTGGTGGTGCACGGCCACACGCCGATGCCGGAGGCAGAATGGCTCAATGATGTCCTTTGCATCGATACCGGCTGCGTCTTCGGCGGCAAGCTGACCGCCTTCCGCTGGCCCGAGCGCGAGATGGTCGCGATCCCCGCCGCGCGCAAATATGCCGAGCCGTCGCGTCCGCTCGCAGCGGGGGCTCGGACGGTTCAGCCGGAGTGATCCCCCTATCCCGCTCTTCCCTTCATCATGCATTCCTCGATGACCTCGTAGGACAGGCTGTCACCGAGTCCTGAAAAATCCCCGTGCTCGAACATGCGGGCTGACAGATTGTAGAATGTCGTATGGGTGGCCGTTGCCATCGCCATGCCCAAGGAGAGGCGGGCCACACCTGCCTGTGCGAATTCGCTCGACGAGATGGTTTCCACCGTACTGATTCCGACGTTCACGGGGATCGAAACGCTGCGACAGACCTTGGTGACGGTTTCCAGATCGTTCAGATACGGGACGTAGACGCAATCTGCGCCCGCCTGTTCAAAAGCCCGGATACGCCTGATCGCTTCTTCCAGATCATACAAGCCATTCATGAAGCCATCTGCCCGTGCGACAAGGACGAAATCCTTTGGCAGGGCCGCAGCTGTCGCACTGGCCGCCCGGATGCGCTCCACGGAAAGGTCGAACCCGTAGGGCTGAACATCCGGGTACGATATATCCTCGACGGAAATACCGGCCAACCCGATTTCTGCAGAGAGTCTGACGGTTTCTTCCACGATGTCGGGCGCATCGCCGAACCCGTTCTCGAAATCACCGGATACAGGAAGAGACGTGGCCGACACGATGGTCTCCGCATGGGCCAGTGCCTCGTCCCTCGAGACCGTTCCTGAATCAGGCCGACCCAGCGTGAAGGCATGAGCGCCCGAAGACGTCGCAAGGGCCTTTGCGCCCAATCCGGCGAAGAGACAAGCTGTGCCCTTGTCCCAGGCATTTGCCAGAATGAACGGATTTCCGGGAATGTGAAGGTCTCGAAAGGAATGCGACATGGGGATCTCCTCGGGATGATCGGGCTCAGAGCGGTCTTGATACGGCGTCGATGCTGACACCCTTGTGTCAGCAGTCTTCCCTCCTCGCACTTTGCTGCGGGGTCACTCTCCGCTCGCACAGGCGCCGTAGCGAAGTGCGGGCAGGGAAAAGATTGAACAAGCGGCGGAAATCGTTGTCTTTTCCATCGAGGCAATATCTCGAAACCCTTTAACTTGTCATTCCGGCGGAGGCCGGAATCCAGTCTCGCGAAGGTACTGGAAACGGTGTGCAAAACGCTGTGCTGGATGCCAGCCTTCGCTGGCATGACATCGTCCTGTCACGTCACGTCGGCGATTGAATTGCAGTCAATGATTTTCGCCGTGGTGTGACTTCATCGGTGTGGCGCTGTCAGTCGCCGGGCAACCCGCTTGCGAAATCCCCTCCGGCCCCTATGTTGTTCCCTGCCTCGGGGGGCCTTCACAGGCTGAGATGCTGTCACCAGCGAACCCGTCGAACCTGAACCGGATAACGCCGGCGTAGGAAAGGCCGCGAAGCGCACGCTTCCTCAGCCAACCCTGCCCGGCGGCGCATGAGGAATTTTCGTGATGAAACACCTGCTCACCGCCGCCGTCCTTGCCACTGCCCTGCCACTGGCAGCATTGGCCGAGGACAAGCCCAAACTCACAATCTACACCTATGACAGCTTCGTCTCCGAATGGGGGCCTGCGCCGCAGATCGAGGAAGCCTTCGAGGCGACCTGCGACTGCGATCTCGATTTCGTCGCCGCCGGAGACGGGGCTGCCCTGCTGGGCCGCGTGAAGCTGGAGGGCAAGCGCAGCGATGCCGATATCGTCCTCGGTCTCGACGCCAATCTCGTCGCCAAGGCCCGCGAAAGCGGTCTCTTCGCGCCCCACGGGCAGGATCTGCCCGAGAACGGCGTCCCCGGCGGTTGGGAAGACGATACCTTCATCCCCTATGACTGGGGCTACTTCGCCTTCGTCTACGACAAGACGCGCATGGAAAACCCGCCGACCAGCTTCGATGATCTGCTCGACGCTCCCGACGACGTCACCATCGTCATTCAGGATCCGCGCACCTCGACACCCGGTCTCGGACTGCTTCTCTGGGTCAAGCATGTCTATGGCGACGAAGCCGGAGAAGTCTGGGAAAAACTCGCCCCGCGCATCGTCACGGTGACGAAGGGGTGGTGGGAGGCCTATTCCGCCTTCCTCGAAGGCGAGGCCATGATGGCGCTTTCCTACACCACCTCCCCCGCCTATCACGTCATCGCCGAGGAAGACGATACCAAGGCCGCCGCTGCCTTCACCGACGGCCATTACATGCAGGTCGAGGTCGCCGCGAAACTGGCCAGTACCGATGCCTCCGATCTGGCCGACGAGTTTCTGGCCTTCATGACGGGCGAGGAATTCCAGACCATCATCCCGACGACCAACTGGATGTATCCCGCCTATCCGGCGGGCGACCTGCCCGATGCCTTCGGTAATCTGGCCGAGCCGAAAGAATCCCTGATCTTCGCGCCGGAGGATACGCCGGAAATCCGGGATGCGGCGCTGGCCGAATGGATGGATGCGCTGAGCAAGTAAGGGGCTGACGTTGCCTGTCGAAGCGCCTGCGGCGCTCCCCACCCTCGGTCCCTCCCCGTTTCACGAGGAGGGAGGCGAAATCTGCAATGCCAGTACGATAGGACTCCCTCCCCGTTTACGGGGAGGGCTGGGGTGGGGCGCGCCAGAGGCGCGTCTATGTCTCCACGGGTGCGATAACCAAAGCTCTCATCCATGATCTCCCCCCGCGTCCTCTTTGGCGGCGGTATCGCGCTGACCCTCCTCCTCGCCCTAACCCTCGGCGCACTCGTCGTCGTCGGGATGCAGGGTGTCGAGGCCGGTGCCCTCCGGCCCGCCGACTGGCGCGCGCTGACCTTCACGCTCGAGCAGGCGTTCCTCTCCGCCGCCCTTTCCGTCCTGCTCGCCATTCCGCTGGCCCGCGCGCTGGCCCGTCGCCGCTTTTGGGGCCGCGATACGCTCACCAGCTTGCTCGGCGCGCCTTTCCTGTTGCCCGTCATCGTCGCCATCCTCGGGGTGATCGCGGTCTGGGGCCGCTCCGGCTGGATCGCCGATGCGATGGGCTGGGCGGGACTGGGAAGGCTGAACGTCTACGGAATGCCGGGCATCCTCATCGCTCATGTGTTCTTCAACCTGCCCCTTGCCGCGCGCCTTGTCCTGCAAGGGCTCGCCGATCTGCCGCCCGAGCGATGGCGCGTTGCGGCCCAGCTCGGCATCGAGGGCCGCGCGCTCTTTCGCCTGGTGGAATGGCCTGCCATCCGCGCCAGCGCCCCCGGTGCCTTCGCCCTCGTCTTCCTCGTCTGCGCCACCAGCTTCGCGGTTGCGCTGGCTCTCGGCGGAGGCCCCCGCGCCACCACCCTCGAACTCGCGATCTACGAGGCGGCCAGCTACGATTTCGACCTCGGGCGCGCGGCCAGGCTCGCGGGCCTGCAATTCGCCGTCTGTGCCGTCGCCGCCCTCGTCGCGTTTGCCGCCTCGGCCCCCGTCACCGCCAGCCCCGGCGCGCTGACCCTCGTCGAGCGGTGGGACGGGCGCAGCCGCGCGAGCCGCCTCGGCGATGCCGCGACCATCCTCGTCGTCTGTCTCTTCCTCGGGGCACCGATGCTCGCCATCTTCCTGCGCGGCGTGGGGGGGTTGGACGATCTGACCGGCGTGGTCTGGGCGGCGGCGGGGCGCAGCCTCATCGTGGCCGTCCTCGCCATTCTCATCACCCTCCTGCTGTCCCTCGGACTCGCCGCCCTGATCGTGGCGCTCCAGACGAGAGGATCGCGCACCGCCGCGCGACTGGCCGATCTCGCGGGGCTGCTGCCCATCGCCGCCTCTCCCTTCGTCATCGGCATCGCCTTCATCATCGTGCTGCGCCCCGTGGCCGACCCCTTTGCCCTTGCGCTCCCCCTCACCGCCATCGTCAATGCGGCCATGGCCACGCCGTTCGCGCTCCGCATCCTCATCCCCGCCATCCGCCTCGCCCATGACGAGCACGGACGCCTCGCCGATTCGCTGGGCCTGACCGGCCTCACCCGATTGCGCGTTCTCTACTGGCCGCGCGTGAGACAGCCGCTCGGCTTCGCGGCGGGATTGTCGGGGGCGCTGGCCATCGGCGATCTGGGCGTCATCGCGCTGTTTTCGACCCCCAGCGAGCCGACCCTGCCTTTGCTCATGCATCTGCTGGCCAGCAGCCGCCAGATCGACGCGGCCTACGGGGCGGCGCTCGTCCTCATCGCCCTGAGTTTCGGAGTATTCTGGGTATTCGACAGATTGGGGCGGACAGGATGATCGACGTCGGCAATGCTCTCATCGAACGCGGCAGTTTTCGCCTCACCGCGACCCTCTCGGTCCCCGCAGGGCAAATCTGTGCCATCGTCGGCCCCTCGGGCAGCGGGAAATCCACTTTGCTGGAGGCCATCGCCGGTTTCCTGCCCCTGACATCGGGTCATATCCGCATCGATGGCGAGGATATCACCGCCCGCCCCCCCGCCGAGCGCCCCGTCACGCTGCTGTTCCAGAGCAACAACCTGTTCCCGCATCTGGATATCGAGCGCAATGTGGGCCTCGGCCTCAAACCCTCCCTGTCGCTCACCGCCGATGACCGCCGTGCCATCGCCGATGTCCTGCGGGAAGTCGGCCTCGCCGATCTCGCCGCCCGCCGCCCTGCCGAACTTTCGGGCGGGCAACGCCAGCGCGCTGCCCTCGCCCGCGCATTGCTGCGCAAGCAGCCCGCGCTCCTGCTCGACGAGCCTCTCGCGGCCCTCGGCCCGGCCCTGCGCGACGAGATGCTGGCCCTCATCGACGCCTCCGTCCTGCAACGCGGCATCGCCGTCCTGATGATTACCCATGCCCCGGAAGAGGCTCGGGGCATCGCGCATCTGACGGCATTGTGCATGGAAGGCCGCATCGACGGCGCGCATCCCACGGCCGAGGTCTTCGCCAATCCGGGGCCTGAGCTGGCGGCCTATCTGGGCAAGGGATAGGGCGGCCCGGCGGCGTACCTACCTGTTGCTCAATTCGTGCAGTGCTTCCAGATCGATCAGGCGGTAATAGCCGCCTTCATGCGCCACGATGCCCTTTCGTTTCCAGTCGTTGATGACCCGGCTCACGTTTTCGCGGGAGGCGCCGATCATGGCGGCGAGTTCGGACTGGGTCAGCCTGTGCGAGATGCGGATACTGCCGTCGGGCATCTCGACGCCGAAGCCTTCCCCGAGGCGCAGCATGACGCGGGCGAGCTGTCCCGCCAGCGGCAGGAAGTCCCGCGCCGCCAGCGCATCGTTCGCCTCGCGCAGTCGCTTGGCCATCACGCCCAGCAGGTGCCGGTACAATCCCCCGTTCTCGTCGGCGAACCGGAAGAACACGCTCTTCGACCAGTGCATCAACGAGCACGTTCGCAGCGCGACGATGCTGGCCGAGCGCGGTTCGTCGTCGAACATGCCCATCTCGCCGATGCTGTCGCCGGGGCTGAACACGGCCAGCAATTGCTCGCCGCCATCGGGTGACAGGCGCGTGGCCTTCAGCCCCCCCGACTTGACGATATAGAAGCCGCCTGCCTCGTCGCCTTCGAGGAACAGCGACTGGCCTTCATCGAGGATGATGCTGCTGCCACGCTCCACGAGGGCTGCGGAGAGAGCGCCGTCCACACCCTTCAGGACGGACCCTTCTTTCAGGATTCCCGCGATCGTCTCTGGCATCGAATTCTCCTGCGGTCGCACCGGCCCCTTGGACTTGTGACATCCGACACGAACTTATCGGACCTTGGTGTGATATGCGACACACCCAAACGGCGATTTCGTGAAATAACGGCTCTACCGGCCTTCTCGATCGCTCTTCCGTGTCCACACCGACGGTCGAACATCGGGCGAGGACGGCATGTGCAAGGTTGCGTATCACGGGTAGACGAGTTGCGTATCCGGCTGGGGTGAACGGGGTTTCGTGCTTCGTCACCCCATTCCCCGGCTCGTGCCCGCTGCACCGCGAGTATATCGCTCGCCGTAAAAGCGGGTTAGCGTAGCGGCATGACATCCACCCTCGAAATTCCCGTCTGGCTCGCCGTTCTGGTCGGAACGCTCGGCATCGCGGGATTGGTGGACCGGATCGTCGGTCCGTCGCTGCGCTGGTTCTTCCGGCGGCGCGTGAACCGGGCCATCGACGATCTGAACGACCGCCTCGACCTGAAGATCCAGCCTTTCAAGCTCACCCGGCGCAAGGTGCTCGTGGATCGTCTGATCTACGACCCCGAAGTCATGGCGGCGCTGGAGGACCATGTGCGCGAGGAGGGCGTCCCCCGCGACGTCGCGATGGAGCGGGTGGAACGCTATGCCCGCGAGACGGTCCCCGCCTTCTCGGCCTTCGCCTATTTCTCCTTCGGGGCACGGATCGCGCGATGGATTTCCCAGGCGCTCTTCCGGGTGCGGCTCGGCTATATCGACGATGCGGCGCTTGCGGCCATGGACCCGGAGGCCACGGTGGTCTTCGTGATGAACCACCGCTCGAACATGGATTACCTGCTCGTCACGTATCTGGCCGCCCAGCGCAGCGCGCTCAGCTATGCGGTCGGCGAATGGGCGCGACGCTGGCCGCTCCGTCCCCTGATCCGGTCCATGGGCGGCTATTTCGTCCGTCGCCGCGATCTCAACCCCCTCTATCGCAAGGTTCTCGCTCGATACGTCAAGATCGCCACGCAGGCCGGTGTCACGCAGGCCGTCTTCCCGGAGGGCAGGCTCAGCCGCGATGGCGCGCTGCATCCGCCCAAGCTGGGCATCCTCAGCTACGTGGCGGGCGACCATGACGCGCAGGCCGAGCGCGACGTCGTCTTCGTCCCCGTCGCGCTGAACTACGAGCGGGTGATCGAGGACCGCACCCTGATCGCCGCGACCGAGGAGCCGGGGCAGTTTCGGCTGCGCTGGTATCAGGTGGTGAAATATCTGGTCCGGCATCTGCAATTGCGCGTGACGGGGCGGTTCCGGCGCTTTGGCTATGCTGCCGTCGCTTACGGCGAACCGCTGTCGCTGCACGCCTTCGCCGCCTCCTGCGGTGCCGATCCGACCGAGGCACTGGCGGCGGAGCTGATGGCCCGTATCGAGGCCGTCCTTCCGGTGCTGCCGCTCCCTCTGGTGGCCGAGGCATTGGAACGGGGGGCGACCAGCATCCCGCAGGTCGCCCGCCACCTGGAGGACCGGGCTGCCGCGCTGTCGCCCACCTCCCATCCGTTTCATCATGCCAGCCGCGACGCCGAAGCCGTCGCCCTGATCGCGCTGCGGATGCTCGAGGTCCGCGGCATCCTGCAACTGTCGAACGGCACCATCGCCATTCGCGACGATCGCCGCGCACTTCTCGCGTTCTACCGCCGGACGCTGCCCGCCCGCGCATCGATCGAGACATGATGTTACCCAAACTCGCAGAACTCGATTGGAAAGTGTCGCGCCGGCTGCTACCTCCTGCAGCGCAGCAATTCGATACCGCGCCGCGGCAACCCCTGTAGGAGATTGAACAGATGGCCCTCGACATACGCGCCGACCTTCCGGT
>ENA-ORXM01002116-ORXM01002116.1-marine-metagenome-genome-assembly--contig:-NODE-2116-length-24642-cov-4.385996_pt1 | contig 24642 bp, 21 predicted proteins | sample MGYA00237867_ERZ511480 | MGnify/ENA primary metagenome ERZ511480 (study PRJEB26309, sample SAMN06266103) | marine metagenome | isolation source: Algal blade | place: United Kingdom:Sidmouth, United... | reverse complement strand
CCTGAGCATCAGTGGATTGAGAAAATGAAAAATATCGCCAAAAGAAACATTTTTGGTTTTGTGAGTTTTCGGAGTGGACTCATCAATGGAAAAGAACTAACCCATCAACAAATTGAATGTGCAATTTGTTATTTTGATAAATGAATTGTAATACCAACCAATATGAAAATTCAAGAAACAGGCATCATACTCTACACAATAAACTACCAAGAAACCGTAAAATTCTACAAAGAAATATTTGGATTAGAAATCCTATATGTCAAAGAAAAACTCACCTGTTTAAAGTTTTCAGACTCTTACCTAATGATAGAGTTGGATGACGAAGAAAACATCCGCAACAATAAAGAAGGACGTTTGAAATTTTGTATGAGGTTTAACGTCGAAAATGTAAGAGAAGCCTGCAAAGTATTGGATCAAAAAAACATACAGTATTCCTACAATGAATTTGAATGGGGAACGATTGCCAAGTTTTTAGATCCAGATGGTAATCAAGTGGGCATTAGATCCTCAAAGGAACATGATGCAGACATAATGAAATAATGTGAAGCGCTGTAAAACAGAATGCTAATTAGAAGACAAGAGTGAAGAATTATTTTTCACTAAATAGCATTATTTACATGATAAAAGTCCCAGTTTTAGGCGTTCTACTAGGCTAAAAACCACGATCATTACAATTCTTAATAATTTGTTAAAATCTTAAGGGCCACGCATCGTATCCAAATCTAATCCCGTTGTGCTAGTAATATTTGGAAATATTAAAAACAAAAAGAGTCCAAAGAAATTTGGTTTTTAGTTGGTTTTGTTTGTTAGATAAGTAGGGTATGGCTAGTCGCTATACCCTATTCTTTTTTATTTCTAAGCTATGCATTTAAGCTCTCTTCACACCGTTACAAAATAAACCATAACGGGCATCAAGAGCATCGTCCCATCCAACAGACCAGTATAATAATAATCATGTTGCTTTCGCTGAATAGCAAAAATCAATAAACCAGTCAGAAGATAGAAAAGCAAAACTACTTTTAAATAGTTTGGCGGTATCATGTTATTTGTATATTGGAGCCCAAGGAAAATTCCTGAAACAGCCAATAGTATGTAACTGAGTCTTTGAGAATTTTCAATTCCGATCAATGCAGGAATGGTTTTCACATTACTGATGGCATCCGTTTTTAAATCCCGAATGTCAAAGGGTAGGGTGATGGCAAAGATGAAACAGAACCTTTCTGCAAAAGTAAATAGCACTTTCCATTCCCAGCCACTACTTGATTCATACCAAGGGATGAGGACTGTCAACCAACTCCACGTAAGTGCTACCAAGAATATTTTTATGATACTTAGATCCCTAAGCCTACGTTTGCCACTGAATACTGGAAGCACATACATCATTGAAACAAAGGCAGGAAAAGCCATGGCAATCAAAAACCGTAAATCAATTTGAACGATGAAATAGATGCTGGTTATCAAGCAAAAAAATCCAATTATATAGATTGGAATTTTTAAGCGATGGATCTTATAAAATCTGGAGTTGGCTTCCATGTCTTCAACCTTTCTCAAGCCAACCGCTCTATGCAGAGAGTAAAGCCACACGGTAGAAAAAGAAACCAAGTAAGCGATGTTGGTAGGCTGGTATTTTCCATTTAACAAAGCTATGCTTTGCAGGTACAACAACAAAGCTCCAATTCCGATCCATATATTAGTGTACAAGATGAAGTCTACAATTTTGGAAAGGAATTTCATCTTGTAGGGTTAAAATTAGAAGTATTTAAAGTTGTGGTTCTTCTTTATTTTTAACAAAGTTTCATAGATGAGTTTGATCACATTTTCTACATCGTCTTTGTGAGCCATCTCTACAGTAGTATGCATGTACCTCAAAGGAAGTGAGATCAATGCAGATGGTACCCCTCCATTCGAATAAGCAAATGCATCGGTATCCGTGCCAGTACTTCTTGAGGCAGCTTCTCTTTGAAAAGGAATCTTTTTTGTCTCTGCGGTTTTTATGATTAGATCCAAAAGTTTGTTGTGAACAGCAGGGCCGTAAGTCACAGATGGTCCTTGACCACATTTGACATCACCAACTTTTTTGGTACTAACTAAAGGGGTATTAGAATCGTGTGTCACGTCTGTTACGATAGCAACATTAGGCTTCACTGTATTGGCGATCATTTCTGCTCCGCGTAAGCCTACTTCTTCTTGAACAGCATTTACTATGTACAAGGAATAAGGAAGTTTCTTTTTATTCTTTTTCAGCATTCTAGCTACTTCTGCAATACAGAAACCACCCATCCTATTATCCAAAGCTCTACCAACATAAAATTTCTTATTAAGGGTCATAAACTCATCTTCGTATGTGATCACGCAGCCGACATGAATGCCCATCTTTAAAACTTCCGCTTTATTCTTTGCACCGACATCAATAAAAATATTGTTTACATTAAGCGTTGGGGTTGACTCTTTATCTTTCCTTGTGTGAATGGCAGGCCAGCCAAAAACTCCTTTGACCATTCCTTTCTTTGTGTGGATGTTCACCCTTTTGGAAGGGGCGATCATATGATCTGAGCCACCATTTCTAATGACGTTGATGAAACCTTCTTCAGAAATGTAATGAACAAACCAAGAAATCTCGTCTGCATGTCCTTCTATAACCACTTTGAAATCTTGTCCTGGATTGACGATCGCATAGGCTGTACCATAGTTGTCGATATGAGACTCATCTACAAAAGGTTTTATATAATCTAACCAAAGCTTCTGACCTGGGGATTCAAAACCGGTTGGTGAGGCGTTATCAAGGTATTTTTTTAAGAAAGCTTCTGACTTAGCGTTTATAATAGGCATAATTTTCTTTTCGAATTACAAATGGGGTTTAAGTTCTACTGTACGGAGTGTTTTAACCATTGTTCGGGATTGATCCTCCATTTTAAAATGGATTTTAAATCATCTTTATTGATATAATCTTGCTTCAATGCTTCATTAAGAAGGATATCAAAATTTGTAAGCGTTTCTAATTTACATTTTGCTTCTAAAAAATTATCAATTGAAGTTTGAAAGCTATAAGAGAAAATTGCCAACACCCCTTTTACATCAGCTCCGGCATCTTCAAGCGCTTTGACGGCAACTAATGAAGAACCTCCAGTAGAGATAAGATCTTCAATCACTAAAACAGAAGCTCCTTTTTCCATATGGCCTTCTATTAGATTTTGTCTTCCATGGGCCTTTGCTTTGCCTCTGACATATACCAGCGGTTTACCCAACTCATCAGCCATCAAGGTCGCCAATGGAATCCCTGAAGTTGCTACACCAGCGATAACATCAAAATCGCCAAATCGGTCAGCAGACGCCACTAATGCTTTCTTTACATTATTTCTTATTTTTGGGTAAGACAAAAGAAGTCTATTGTCACAATATATCGGGGACTTGATTCCTGAAGCCCAAGTAAATGGATCTTTAGGGTTTAATTTAATCGCATTTATCTGTAATAGATTTACTGCAATTTCACTAGCTATGCTGATATTCATTTAAAATTTTTCTTAGTATGAAGAATATTTATATAAACAATACGCCGCTAATATTATGTAGTGACTTTAATGATATTCCGCAAAAGTATAAAAAAAATGAAAATGTCTTGCGTAGTAGATACACAGGTAAGACTAAAAGTTTGCTCAATTTCATTGATAATCTTGAAAAAGAACATAATTACGACGCTATTGTACTGATTAGTACTGATTTAAAAAGGCTGTGGTCAGATTTTAAAAGCCTTTACAAAATAATTAAAGCTGCTGGTGGCCTCGTTCATGATGAAAATGGACGGATCCTAATGATCTACAGAAGAAAAAGTATGGATTTGCCGAAAGGCAAACTAGAGAAAGGAGAAAAAAAGAGGGAGGGAGCAATCAGAGAGGTTGAAGAAGAAACTGGTGTAAGAAACCTTAAGATCACCAAGAAATTGCTTAATACATACCATACTTACAGGGATAAGAATGAAAGAAGGATCTTAAAAAAGACTTATTGGTTTGATATGTCAACGCATCACCAAGCGACGAAACCCGAAATTGAGGAGGAAATTGAAGAAGTTTTATGGGTGGATGTAATGAAATTTAATTTTGAAGAAAGGCATATTTTCAAAAACATATTGGAAGTAATCAAAAAAAAGCATAACTTTAGGGAGCTTTAGTAAAAGCTTATATAAATCATTCCCATTAACTAACGCTGTTTTATAAGAGAGGTTAAAATTCCAGATGAATCATTCTGTTTGAATTTAATGTAAAACACTTTAGAAAAAATGATAAAAAACACTTTTTTAATTCTTTTCTGCTGCTTATCAGTAAGTCAAGGATTATTTTCACAAGACAGATTCGAATTAGACCAATATGGTACGGAATTTCTTAATTCTTTGACTAATTCAACTATAAATCTAGACCATGATTGGTCTTTCTATGAAGACTCAGAAAATAAGCTCTATCTGATCGATCTAGAAACAATCCGCCATAACATCCAGGATATTGTCGTTTTAAACAAAAAAACGAAAGAAATTATATGGGAAGAGCCCGTATTCGATCTTCCGGTTAATTCAATCTATGAATTGGATTATAGCCAGTATCCTAAAGGTACTTATCAAATCGAGCTAAGATCGATAAATGGTGTGTTAAAGAAACAGATCAATATAAAGTGAAAAGTTAAAGGAGTGAATGTAGAAAGTGGAAAATAAATTTTGACTCATCGCTTTAGACATTATTTTTTAATGCTCACTTTATGTGCTTCAACTTTTCACTTAATTCTGTTCCTGATCGTTTTGATAAGAACTTCAAGCTCATAGTTTTCTTCTGAAAATATAAAGGTCTTTTTATTTTTCATTTCGAGCACCCCCATATATATGGTGTCCTTGTTTAGTTGACTGTCATACCTTGACTTTTGATAAGTAGGCTCAATGTATGCTTGCTTTATATTATTGTATTTAAGCGAATTTCCTCTGAATTCCATACTGTCTAATTCAAACACAATGTCTCCCATTTTAGTAGCATTCAAATAATTCAGAAATAAGGTAGCGCAAAGAATCATGATGGCTAGACCGCAGATCATGGTAAACAAAGCGCGATATTTAGAATTATCTTTTAAAATCAGTGGCTTATAAAGCGCAAATAAGGTTACACAAAGTAGTAAGCACAATCCGATACCGGCATAATGAGCAGCTCCTAGGCCGTTATTTAGCGGATGAATTATCATTTGAATATCGTCCATAGGTATTTTAATTTTTAATTGTCTTACAATCTGTTATTTTTAGCCTTTATTACGAAAACAAGTATTCATGAATTATTGGCTATTCAATTATAACGACGAAGTTGTAAATATCTCAGAATTTCTCGAAAAAGGACACGTATTAACAGTTCCTGTTGAAAGTAACAAAGATAAAATAACTAAATGTGATAAAGTTATCATTTGGGTAACAGGATCTAGCACAGGATGTTTGGGTCTCGGGTCGGTTATATCAGAAATTTTTGAGGATGAAAGTGGGGAAAAATCTTTTGTGACGCTCCTTATTAATTTTAATCTAAGAACCACACCAATTTCTAAAAAACAACTAGGAAGTACTGTCAAATCATTCAATAAGTTTTACAAAAAATTAAAAAAGGATAATTATCCTGCCACTGAAAATCAATATAATTTACTATTAGAAGTGATTCAAGAGAATGGTCTGGCACAAGATATTTCTGAGGCTATGACAGAAGTTGGGAAACCAATTTATCCGCACAACACAATTTTGTATGGACCAACAGGAACAGGAAAGACTTATCGGACGATCAATTATGCTTTGGCAATTATAGAGCAAAAACCAATGGAGGAAATTGCACAGGAATCTAGACGAGATCTGAGAGCTCGTTATGAACAGTACATGGAGACCGGGTTTATTCACTTCATCACTTTTCATGAGAATTTCACCTATCAGGATTTTGTTGAAAGTACAAGAACAAATGTGCTTAAAGGCACAGAAGATGTCCAAGATGGCATCTTCAAGCAGGTCGCTATAGAAGCCAAACGCAGCATTGTTGAAAGCTTGTTGGAAAACATTCCAGAAGAAAAAAATCAACTTGATTTCAATCAACTCTATAAAGCGTTTCTTGGTTATTTAAAGTCAGAATCTTTTAAGTCATTTAAAAGTGCGACTGACAAGAAGATCATCTTACACAAGATTGCACAATTTGGGCATATTACTGTTAGACCTCAAAATTCTTTTTCTGTACACACAGCAAGCAAGCATAGAATTAAGAAATTGTACGATCACTTCAGTGATGGACATAAAACTCAGAATTTAGTAGAAGAAATAAAGGAAGTTATTGGAGATACCAATAATCCGATGACGGTTTGGGCGATCTTTACAGAACTTAAAAAGTTTGAAGTTAATTATAGAGAAACATTGGTAGATGAGACCGAGACGCATGATGTAGATGATGAAAGAGTTCAGGAGTTTGAGTTAAATAAGATGAAAGACATTGCCAATTTTCAATCAAAGAGACATGTATTAATTATTGATGAGATAAATAGAGGAGACATCGCCAAAACATTTGGAGAGATTCTCTCTATATTAAGTTCGAAAAAGCGGGAAGGAGCTCCTGAGGCGCAAGCAGTGATCTTGCCATACTCAAAAACTTATTTTAGTATCCCTCCAAATCTTTATTTGATCGGGACGATGAATATTAAAGATTCTGAACTTGCAAAAATGGATGCAGGTTTGAGAGCGAGGTTCCAATTTGTACGTTTACATCCTCGCCCGGAAGTATTGCCAGTGATCATCGAAAATGGTAAAGAAATAGATCTTGCCAAAATGCTTTTTATGATCAATAAAAGAATACACATATTGCTTGGAGAAGACCATGGAGTTGGTCATGCCTATCTTATGAATATAGAAAATTTTCAACATTTAAAAATGGTTTTTTTTGGTAAGGTCTTGCCATTGTTAATCGATTATTTCAATGGAGATTCAGAAAAAATCGGACTGGTTTTAGGCAAAGGATTTTTTCATCATTATGAACCAGAAAAAGGGGATATGTTGGCAAACTTTTATCCAGAAGTAAATGAAAAATATAGTCACAAGACGCAGTTTCTTTTAAAGCCCATCAATGCAGTTAGCGAAGATGCCTTTATAGACATATATAAAGATCTATTGAACAAAGAACAAATAGCTGCAGTGCACAAATCGCATATATAAACAAAGACAAAAATAAATAATGTCAACACCGGCTGACAAGCAAATAAAAGATGGCGCTAAGACTTTTTGGTCTGGGTTAAAACAATTTTTAAAAAATCTGATCGATTTGCAAGAAGGCATGGACCGCGAAGGTACCATTGTCAACATCAAGAATAACAAAAGAATGCGTGGAGCAAATGCCTGGCTCCTAATGTGTTCGATCATGATAGCATCCTTGGGTTTAGACTTAAATTCTCCTGCGGTTTTAATTGGAGCCATGTTAATATCTCCGTTGATGTCTCCAATTTTAGGAGTAGGCCTCGGGATAGGCATCAACGATAGGTTGACTTTAAAGATCTCTTTACAACACTTTGGAATAGCTATAGCCATCGCTTTGGTGACGAGTACATTATATTTTTTGATTACGCCTTTGGGCGAATATACCTCAGAGATCAGTTCGAGGACAGAGCCTACATTATTAGATGTAATGGTGGCATTTTTTGGTGGTATTGCGGGTATAATCTCCGGATCGAGGCGCGATAAATCAAATGCCATTCCGGGAGTAGCCATCGCAACTGCTTTGATGCCACCTTTGTGTGTAACTGGTTTTGGATTTGCAAATTTTTTAAAACATGGTGGAAATTGGGATGGCTTGAACTTGTATGCCGTCATGTCAAACTCGTTTTATTTATTTTTTCTTAATGCTACTTTTGTAGCGCTTGCAACTTATTTGATCGTAAGACTTTTACAATTCCCATACAAGCCCTTCAAAGATGAGAAAGATCGAAAGAGAACGATTCTTTCCATGGCTGCCATTTCTATCATTATGGTCATTCCTTCGATGTTTATACTATTAAACGTATTGAATGAGGTTCAAGAAGAGAGAAAAATTAACTCCTTCGTAAGGGATAATTTTGAGTATGCTTGGACCAAGGTTGACAAGGTCGAAGAAACGGACAGTTTTAAGATCAAAATCTTTTTATTTCAAGACATAGCCGATGATGAAAAAGATCTTTACAAAAAAATGTTGGTAGAGGATTATCAATGCAAAGCCAGTGTTGAATTCATAGAGGATGAAGATATGAATCCTTCCGAAATGAAGGAATACATCGAAGGGTATAGAAAGGAAGAAAAATCTGCTCAAGAAGCCATTTTGAACCAAAAAGATAAACGCATTTCTAAGCTATCTAGCAAAATGGATAGCATTGCGAACCAGCAAGAAATGGCTTCCTCCATAGAGTTGGAGCTGAGTGCTTTATATCCCGAGATCGAAAGAATCAGTTATTACCGTCCTGACAAAGATGACCTACCACTCATCTTGTTGAGATCCAAGGATAAATCCCTTGAAATAAATCTAAAAAGTCGCATCTTAAATTACGTCAAAACAAAGACAAAACAGGATAGCTGTATTGTGATTTTTCAAGAAAGGTAGCGTCGTGCCCCGTAGGGAGTCGCCGAGAATTTTTGTGAAGTAAAAAGTATTTATAGCCCTGGAGCGTACGCCAAAATAGAAACGATAGGTAGCTGCTTTATAAGTTGTTGAACAAAAGTATTTGATCAGTCTGAAAGATAGAAAATAATGTTAGAGAAAAATCTCGTTTACTCTTGTGTGGAGGTGGACGCGATAAATATCTTTGCTTACTGAAACCTTGGTGGAGGGAGGCGCTCTTTCAATTTTATGTGGTATCAGATCCACTTATCCGTTTTTACCATGGCCTTAGGATAATCATCACCGAGGATCACGTGGTGCGATTCTTGTTCTATTTCTGACAGCGTATCGGGCCGGTGTATTTTCTGATAAGGAATGGTATTTAATTCTGGGAGCCAATGCTTGACATAATCACCTTTAGGATCATATCTAGTGGCTTGGGATAGGATATTGAAATATCTGTTTTCTCTTGGATCGGAACCGACGCCAGCGATGTAATTCCAGTTGCCCCAGTTGCTACAAACATCGTAATCAATGAGAAGCGACTCGAAATACTCTGCGCCCATCTGCCAATTTACATTTAAATCATTGATAAGAAAACTTGCAACGTTTTGTCTTCCGCGATTGGACATGAAACCAGTTAATGCCAATTCTCTCATATTTGCATCTATAAATGGAACACCAGTCCTTCCCGACAGCCAAAGGTTTAATAATTTAAAGTCATTTTTTAGACTGAGGTTTGGAGCATCTTGAATGCCACCTTTTAAGAAGATCTTTTCTTTATGTTTTTTAGCCATAAGGCGAAAGAAATCTCTCCAAAGTAATTCAAAGTATAGCCAGTAAGTAGATTTGTTTGCGCCGTATTCTCGCTCAAATTTTTTGATCTCTGAATAGATTTTTTTTGGAGAAAGACAGCCTTGAGCCAACCAAGGCGAAAGTTTTGAGGAGTAATCTTCGCCTAGCAAACCATTTCTTGTATCTAGGTAAGTTTTAATTTTTTTAGATTCAAACAGATAGTAGTGCAATCGTTTTAGTCCTTCTTTTTCTCCCCCTTTAAATTTAAAAGCCGATCTTGAATCAATTTCAAAATCATCTAAACCAAAATCTCTTAGGCTCGGCATGCTGCCTTCAGCTATGTCAACGGTTATTGGTTCAAAATCTTCTTCAACAGCAGGAAGGGGCTCTCTAATATGAATGTACTTTTCTACCTCTTTTCTGAAGAGTGTAAATGTATCTGGTGTATGCGTGATCGGAAATGGCAAATCTTGGGTATAGTAAAGCATTTTGCCTCTCGAATACCTAACTTCTTGTCCAATGGACCAAAGCTTTTCTTCCAGGGCATCTTGAACCTGCAATTCTTCTCTTGTACGTTCTCTGTTGCAGAATACCCACTGTGATTTAGCTTCTTGAGCGATCTTGAATATCTCGTCTTCAGGATTGCCAAATCTTATGATCAGTTTTGATTTAAGTGTTGCTAGGGATTCTTTCAGGTCTTGAATGGATTCTAGAATGAACTTAGCTCGGTATTTATCTGTCTTATTGAATCCAAATTTAGTTTTACCAGCAAAAACTCTAGGGTCAAAAACAAAAACAGGAATAACTTCTTCACCATGGGAAATAGCTTGCCTGAGTGCTTCATTGTCGTGAAGCCTCAAGTCTTGACGAAACCAAATAATTACTCTTTTTGCAATCATAAGAATTATTCTAAAGGTAACATTTGCCTTTCGATTTTGTTTGTTTTCGAGACAAGTATTTATATGAATCATAAAATCCTTGTAGGCAACATGCATTTTTTCACTTTCGTGGAAACTATTTATCAAATTAATTAGTTTTATTAATAGGCAATTAACACAACTAAACAAAAAAAAATTTATAAAAATAGTCATGAATTGGACTGAAGAAATTGAGAAGGAAATCGTTTTTACATTTAGTAGAAGTGCTGGACCCGGAGGGCAAAATGTAAATAAGCTAGCTACTAAGGTGGACTTGGCTTTCGACCTATTTGAATCCACCCTATTCAATGTTTGCGAGAAGGAGCTCATAGCATTAAAACTTAAGAACCGAATCAATAAGAACGGGGTTTTGAGAATTCAATCTCAAAAAGGCAGAACGCAGGGAAAGAATAAGTTCAATGCCTTCAAAAAGCTTATATTTTTAATCGAGGATGCTTTGATAGAAGAAAAACCTAGAAAGAGGTTGAAACCCAATAAAGCTCAAAAAGAAAAGCGTTTGAAAATGAAAAAACAAAATGCATACAAAAAACAATCAAGAAAAAAGGTCAATTTGTCTAAGCAAATTGACCTTTTTTCTTTTAAAAGTGTTTCATTTGTGTAAACTTAATTCTATAACGATTTATTGATCAAATAGCTTTGTAAATTTACAGTAAAATTTAAATTTTTGTTCAAACATTTGTCTGCTTCATTGTTGTATTAATAAATGGACAAATGGTTTAATAATTCATTATGAAAATCTCTTACTTATTAATAGCGTCACTCCTTATTAGCTTTGTCTGTATTAGTTGTGAAGAAAAACCTACAGAGCGAGAAATATTATTTGATGAGGTCATGGATATCCATGATACATGCATGCCAGAGGTCGTCACATTAAATCAAATCAAAAGATCGTTAAGAAAGTCCAAAGAGGATATAAAAGGAGATTCCGTAACTGTATCAAAAATAAATACCACCATTGGAGCGATTGAAAAGGCAAACGAAGGCATGATGGTATGGATGAGGGAACTTGTGATCCCAAAAGACATTGATCCCGATGAAAAGGTCGTTCCTTATCTAAAGGAAGAAAAGATAAAAATAAAAAAAGTCTCTGATGCCATGTTCGAAGCATTGGATGATGGCAATGCTTTACTAAAAGACATAAAAGATAAACAATGAGATTGATCTGGTTAGTAGGATTCATTTTAATAATATTAGCATGTGAAGAAGCTCCTAAACTTCCAACGACGCTGCCAATACTTGGAGAGAAAGATATTGTTGGAAAGGATACTTCTTATCATACCGTTCCTGACTTCATATTTGTTGATCAATATGGAGATAGTATCACGCAGGAAAGTTTTGCAAACAAGGCTTACATAGTAGATTACTTCTTTACTTCCTGTCCTACCATTTGCCCAAAGGTTAAAGACCAAGAGATCAGGGTTTACGAAAAATTTAAAGATAACCCCAAGGTTTCTTTTTTGTCGATTGCCATGGATACAGAATTTGATACGGTGGAAAGACTGAAGTGGTACGCAGATAAGTTAGAAATACCTAAATCAAATTGGCATTTTGTCACTGGAGAAGAAGACCTTATTTATGATATTGCAGAGGACTTTTTTCATGTCGCTCAAAAAGATCCAGACGCACCTGGAGGATTTAACCATGATGGCAGATTAATATTGATCGATAAGGAAAAACACATCCGATCTTTTTGCAATGGCATGGATGAAGGTGACGTCGATCGTTTCATGAAGGATATTGAAACCTTACTTAATGAAAAGTAAAATCTTAATCGCAATATGCGTAGTCTTGTTTCTATTTTTCTCTTGTGAAAATGAGGAATTTAAACAAGGCTATGATCTATTTTTGACCTATTGTTCTTCATGCCACCTTGAACGAGGACAGGGATTGAGAGGTCTATACCCTGCACTAGCAAACAGTGATTATCTAAAAGAACATCAGGCAGACATCGCATGCATCATCAAGTATGGTATGGAAGGAGAAATCGTCGTTAATGGCAAAAAATTCAACCAAAAAATGATAGGCTTCAAAGACTTATCTGATTTTGAAATAACAAATATCATAAACTATATCAACCACTCTTGGGGCAATGACTACGGTTATGTAAAATTTGTCGACGTCAAAGAGTCCCTTCAGAATTGTGAGCAAGTAAGAAACAAAAATTAAGAATAACGGCTTATGAAAAAATCTTGGTTTACAGTGATCGGTTTTATTTTATTATTCATCGGATTCCTTTCGATAATCATTAGCATCGTTGGCGCAAACTTTACCTTCTTATCATGGATCGAATCCTTAGGTCGGCTACCGTCTTTTTTGATCAAAGTATCCTTCATTGTAGTTGGTATGCTGATGATCATAGTTAGTATGAGTAATTTGAAGGAGGAGAATGATAGTTATTTAGAGTAGATTTTTGTTCATCGTTCATCGTTCTTGGTTCAAAGTAGGGTAGGTCCTGTGCTTACTGCGTTCTGTCTCACTAGAGCCAATTCCACTGGCAATGAAAAATGTCTTTCTTCTTTCTTTTTGATCAAGCAAAGAGGAAAAGCGAGTGGAAAGAAACACACTAATCCATAGATTATAAAAACGTTGTCAATCCTAGGGGCAGCGTAGACATTTTTTTACTCTACTTGTTGTTGATCTGAGTTGGCTTTTTCTAACGCCGCCTTTATTTGCTAAGGCTATAAAAAAGCACTACCTTAGAAAAACAAACAGCCTCCGAAAGCAAAAATTATAAACTTAAAGGCACCTATTCCACATGTTTAAAAATTTCTTGATCCTCTTTGCCTCGTTATTCATACTAGCTTGTTCGACCACAAAAGAATCGTCAGTAATACATAGAACCACTTCTATAATCAGGGTGAGTGAACAGGCAGATAAGATCCAACAAATATTCTTGGTCAGGCACGCTGAAAAGGGATCTGATGGGACTTCTGATCCAGCCCTCAATGTTGTAGGGTTGACTAGAGCCAAAAGGCTTGCAGATCACTTGAGAGCAGCAGGGATCACAAAGATCTATTCTACGGATTATAAGCGTACCAAACAAACAGCAGAGCCGCTGGCTAAATTATTGGGTATTAAAATTGAACTTTATGAAACGGATTTGATCGATATTACGACCGTATTGAAAGCCCATAAGAATGGAAATGTTTTGGTCGTTGGTCATTCTAATACCACACCAAAATTGATGAATAATCTATTGGGCTTAAAGCGTTTTGAAAATTTGGATGAGAAAGACTACGATAACTTGTTTGTACTTAGTTGTTTTGAAGATAAGGTTTCTTCAACTGTTTTGAAATTCTAAGGCTGAATTAGGAAATCAACTATGTTTCCTAAGAATCCTAGAGGGGAGGAGAATATAAAAGAAGCGATCATCATTATCCCCATATTAGTTTTTTTGAATTCATGATTATGTTTCATGATCTGAGGGCCCCTCAGATCATTTCGTCTACAAATTGTTGGTGACGCTTTAATTTAGTAATTAGCACTTACATTTAAGGGGCATCGCCATCATAAAAATCATCATAAAAGTTGAAGAAATCTCTAATAACCGTATTTGCCAAGCCAACAGGAGCATTGAATAGAATGGATATACCAACTTTATTTTCTCGGTCGACTGCAATTTCAGAACGAAAGCCGTTAACATAGCCACCATGATGAGAAATCTCTCGGTCTTTAAACTCATGGATCTTCCAGCCAAGGCCGTAGTAGCTATCTTCAGTCTCTTTCCATTTGCTGTAGTAACGCTTTTCGTGTTTTATTTTAACCTGTTTGGAGAAGATAGAATCCAAAGTAGGTGTGCTGACGATGTCTTCTCTATTGCCAACAAGTAGGTGAAGCCATTTGGCCATATCGGTTGCAGAAGAATTCACACCACCAGCTGAGACTGTATTGTAATATTTGTTATTTATTTTTCTTGGATACCATTTATTTCTTTTGTGACTAAATTCATGCGGGAGTGCAAAGTTGTCATGATCAAACAACTCAATTTTGCTAGTAGACGTGTTTACCATCTTCAATGGTTTGAGAAGTTTGTTTTCTAAAAGTTCTTCATAACCTTTACCAGTTTTCTTTTTTATAACAGGCTCGATCAATGCGAAAGCTGCGTTTTGGTAAGCATATCTAGAGCCCTCTTTTTTAAGGTGTTTGATCTTTTTAAATCTAGGTATGATGTCTTCCAGGCTGCGATTATCCTCGATCATGTTTGAGTAAGAATGTTTAGGTATTCCTACTGTGTGACTCAAGCAATGTCTGAGTTCTATTCTGTTTGCTTGGGTAGGATCTTTAAGAGAGAAATTTGGGATACAAGGTTTTACTTTTTCTTTCCAGCTTAGCTGACCATCCTGCATAAGTTTCGCTGTTAAAACGCCGGCAAAGCCTTTACTTAAGCTTCCTATTCTAAAGCAGGTGTTTTCATTAACAGAAGTCCCGTTTTTGCAATCTTTTTTCCCGATGCCTCTGGCCAATACTGTTCTATCATCCATAACTATTGAAATAGCTGCACCTGGAGAACCTTTTCTTTTAAAGACTTTTTTGAAATGTTTTTCGTATGCCTTGGCAAAGGCTTGATTTTTCTTTATTTTATTCCACTTAGCTACCCTTTCTTCCTCTGTCAGGGTATTAGAATCGAAAACCTGATCACAGGAATACATCAGCGGTAAAAATAGTAGAAGGATTAGTGTTCGTAATTTCAAAACCAGTAAGTATATTTTAAGACTCCCGAAGATAAAAAAATTGATTTAATAAAAAATTGATATATTTTGCAGTTGAAAATTTTTTCCTAACTAGTATTTTTAGTTATAGATTTTAATAGAATAATAGGTAGATAAAGGATCTATTTCAGACTAAAGTTCTGATAGCCTCTCGAGTTTGAGGATGATTTTAAAGAGAAGTAGTTATGCGAATTAAATTATCAAATTTGACATATTTTATATGTTATTTCAAAATATTGCAGTGTACAATTCCATTTAGTCTTCAATGCAAGCATTGGGTACCTTAGATGTGAAATATAGTCCGGCAACCATTAATAATTGCCTAGAATGTGGACTTAAAAGTATTGATTTATAAAGAGCAACATAGCTCCAGTAACAGCTTCTCTAAAATTTGGAACCAAATTGTAGATAAGCTCGGGAGTTGACTTCCTTATATTCTTATTAACAGGAATAATTTCTTGCAATGCAGGCATAGTTGCAGCTATGTTGGATTTTAATACGCTTGGATCAAATGGCTTGCCTAATATAGCGAAAGCACCTAGCTTAGTTAAGTCTGCTCTGAAAGATTCTTTTTCACAAGCAGAAAGCACTATGATAGGTAATTCAGAATAGAAGCCAGTAGATTGCAAGTTAATCAAGAAGGATTTTTTGGGATCGATCTCACTTTCTAGTCCAAGTATTATAGAAGAGGGGAGATTACCTTTTTGTAGCCACGCAAAAGCCTCCAACTCATCTTTCTTAGTCACGACATTATACTCTTTGAAGAGTATATTACCGACGACCGCTCTCATGTCACTGTTGCCATCTATGATTAGCACAGTTCTTTTTAAAATGTTCATTGTCAGGATTGTATATGCATTTTAATCGTATTCGTAAAACTACATATCTTATTTGCTGCTGTCTTTGTGACATTGTAAAAGCAAGATATTAAATTTATTACTAATTTCAGATTTCAACAACTATTTAGATTATTGGAATTTTGACAAATGAAAAGTCAGAATTTGTATAAGACCTCTGATGTGACATGGAAATAAACTTTAATATGATATAAGGTAACTGATTATCAATACCTTATGTCAAGGTATTAAGATTGTTCTTTATATGATCAACAATAATTTTTTACAAAATATTAGACAACATTGACATATTAAAAAACAAAATGTGGATTTTGAGTATCATAGCCCAAACATAACAAGGTAATTGCGTAAGGTTAGTAACGAATCAACTGGAAAAGAATTGAATAAGAATCTAGATAATGTCAAAATGTGTACCTTCCAACTTCAAAATATTCAAATATGCACCGCTCTAAAAATATAAAATTTCAAAACGCTAATGGTTATGAACTATCTGCAAAAATTGAATTTCCGCCAGATTCATTGCCGAATGCATTTGCCATATTAGCCCACGTATTTACGGGAAATAAGAACCTCACAGCTTCACGATATATAAGTCGTTCACTTACGCAAAATGGAATAGGCGTTTTACGTTTTGATTTTACTGGACTAGGAGAATCAGAAGGAGAATTTGCAGATACAAATTTTAGTAGTAATGTTCAAGATATTTTAGCTGCAGCGGATTATTTAGAATTAAACTATGAAGCTCCATGCGTGCTTATCGGCCATTCACTGGGTGGAGCTGCGGTTATTTTTGCTGCCTCTCAATTGGAATCTGTCAATGCAGTTGCAACCATTGGTGCACCTTCAGAACCGGAACATGTCACTCATCTATTGAGAGGAAAGATAGAAGATATTGAGGAATTGGGAAAAGCTAATGTTTCAATCGGAGGAAGAGACTTTACGATAAAAAAACAATTCTTAGATGATTTGAGATCAAAAGATATGTTTACGATTCTTAACAATCTTAAAAAACCGATCTTAGTATTGCACTCCCCTCAAGATACAGTGGTAGGAATTGAAAATGCTGCCAATATTTATCATGCATCCTATCATCCCAAGAGTTTTGTTTCCCTAGATGGCGCTGACCACATGCTCAGTGAGAAGACTGATGCGAAGTATGCTGGAGATCTTGTGGCAGAATGGGTCAAGAGATATATAAAGATACCTGAAAAGATAAATTTGCTTTCAGACAAGGAAGTTGCTGTACGTTTGGGCAGTGAAGGTTATACTACTGAAATAAAAGCTGGCGCTCATGGACTGATCGCCGATGAATCTGAAAGTCTAGGAGGAGATGATTTTGGACCATCGCCTTACCAATATCTGACAACCGCTTTGGGCGCTTGTACGGCAATGACTTGTCAGATGTTCGCTCGACGCAAAGGCTGGGATCTACAAGAGGTTCGTGTGCACTTGGATCATGGCAAAAGCTATGTCGACGATTGCAGCTCTTGTGAAGACAAACCCATGCAGATCGATATCATAGAAAAGATCATTGAATTTGATGGAGATCTATCAGAAGAGCAAATCAGCAGATTGATGGAAATCGCAGATCGTTGTCCAGTACATAGGAGTCTTAATGCTGAGGTAAGGATAGAGAGTTCTTTTAGAGGGTAGTACTAGTTGGCTGTTGACGGATGTCAGATGTCAGTAGTGTTCTGACATCTGACATCCGGCCATCTGGCAACTTATCTTTCAACAAAATACATTTCCACCTCTCCACCATTTTTGATAGGCAACGAACCACGTGGAGTGAATTTAAAATTATCTTTTACATAGGCATGCGTAGCGGCGGAGATATTAATCTTGCCAATTTCTCCGTTACTTTCCATTCTGCTGGCGAGGTTAACGGTGTCACCCCAGATATCATAGGCAAATTTATTTTTACCGACTACTCCGGCTATGACTTCGCCTGAGTGAATGCCGATACGCATGTTCCAATATTCTTTGTTACTTCTTTGTTTTTGAGCGTGTCTTTTGTTCATGAATTTATTCATTTCAATGGCAGCAAGAACGACATCGGTAGGATTGGTTTTATTTGGTTTTGGTAAGCCTCCTGCACACATATAAGAATCTCCAATGGTTTTTATTTTTTCTAAGCCGTACTTATTGACGATCTCATCAAAAGCAATAAAGCATTCATTTAACTCTTCAATTAATTCTTCAGCAGACATGGATTTTGAGATGGAGGTGAAGTCACTAAAATCTGTAAACAACACAGACACAAGATCATATTTCTTAGGTGTAGCAGATCCTACTTCACGAAGTTCACGCGCTGTTTCTGCTGGTAAAATATTTAAAAGCAAGGCGTCAGATTTTGCTTTCTCGCTTTGTATGATGTCTCGATTTTCTTCAAGTTCAGATTTTTGATTTTCAATTTCTATATTTTGTAGTGATAATTTAGTGTTACTCCTTCGAGCAAAAACGAGACCTGCTAAGATGAGACATAAAATTATCAAACCCAGAGCACCAAATCCTTTTGCCAATTTTCGAAAGGTTGATTGCTTTTCTATTTCTAATGCTGCAATTTCTTGTTGTCGGGTCAAAATTTCTTTGTCCTTACTCAGCATGTCAATTTCTTTGAGACGCTCTTTCTCGATGTTTGCTCTTTCGGCTAAAGCCAAACGCTGCTCCGCCTCCAATCGATTAAGATCTGAAATTTTCTTTTGCTGTTTTGCTGCCTTCAATTGCTGGGTAGTAAGTAAAAGATCCTGCTGGGTTTGTTTAGACTGAAGTTCTTTATTTTTTAACACGGTTTCTCTTATTTCTTGTTCCTGCTTTAATAAAGTTAACTCCCTATCTTTTTTTTCGGCCTCGAGCCTAAGCGTAGAAGTGAACAGTTCTAATTTTTCCTTTTCCAAATTGAGCTGATTCATATTAAGATCTTGAATCTTCTGATTAGACAATAGGATCTTGATCTCCTTTTCAGCCCGCTCCATCAAATATTGTTGTTGTAGCATCGATTGTTGGCTCATTCGTTCTTCCAACAAAAAAGAATCCTTTAACGCCAAGTGATTTTTATAGTAATTCAGTGCTTTCTCATAATCAAAAAGGCCTTGATGGATGGAAGAGGCCAGTTCATAAATGTCCTTTAAACCAATGTAATCATCATTTAATTTTGAAATATAGATAGCATCTTCATTGTAATTCAGGGCATTGTACAGGTCTCCATTTTTATAATAGATAACAGAAATTAAGTGCGAGATGTAGGAAAACCTAATGGGTTGTTTTTTACGGTCAACAATTTCTCTTGCCAGTTTTAAATGTACGATGGATTGAGAAAGGTCCCCTTGATTTTGATAAGTGATACCCATATTAGTGTACAATTTAGAAAGATCAAGATTAGCAACATTTTGATCTATCGCTTCTGCCATTTTATAATAGTTAAGGGCAGTTTCATAATCTTGAAGTTTATCATAATTATATCCTAAGTTATTATAGCCTCTTGCCATCAATGGGAGATTTCCTTTTTCTTTGATAAGCGCTAAGATCTCTAAATTGTATTCAAGTGCTTTTCTATAAGTTCCCTCTTGTGTTGAAGAAAGTACTTGTTCTTGCATGGTATTTAATAAAAGATCAAGGTCATCCTTTTGTTTTGCAACATTGTATACCTTATCAATATAGTAGGCGGCAGAATCTAGCTTGTTCTCATTTCTAAAGCAATTTATCATACGTTGCCATATTTCAATCTTGTTGGCTTGCGGATTATTTATATCTCTATAATATTCAATTGCTTTTTCGTGAAGACCTTCTTGAGCATAGATTTCTCCGATTCGGAATTTTGTATTAGCTGCAGCTAACATATTTTTTTCTTTCAAATGGACTTCAAGTAATTCCAGATAGTAACGTAAGGCACTAACATGCTCACCCTTATTTTCATAGTATTTAGAAAACCAATCTGTGAGTTTTGCTTTTCCTTCTGCATAATTGATCGATCTCGCAACCAATAGCGCCGTTTCCATTTTGTCAAATAGTTCGATTGGATCTGATTGAATTTGAGCTTCATAAATGATCTGATTAACATAGTTGCTGTCTAAAGTGATTTCTTGAGCTTTCAAGCCATTGACACTAAAGATCAGTAACAGAATCAAATGATATATATGTTTTGTCTTCAAGTTTTTTTAATTCTTTTAAAGTTGAGAGTTTCTAATTTGTTCGATAGGTTAAACCGAGTTGAATTGTTCTACTTGGTTGAGGATTAAAAAAAAGATCATCAGGTGAATTAGAAGCTGACAATCCAGCATATCTCGCATTTAGAAAATTGTTTACTTTAAGCATCGCCTGAAATTTATCTGATATATCTAAGCGAAAAACAGTATCTAATAAATAATATTTATCAGAAGAATCTCCTCTAAAATTAACAAGTGAATCTCCCTGAAAAACGTTGAGAAAACTTACTGATAGCTTTCTTAAAGGTTTAAAAGATATGATTCCTGAAAAGGACCAGTTTGGTACTTCTAGTGCTGCATTATCATTCATTCGAAAATTTCTAGTACTGTTTGCATATTGAAAGTTTAATTTAGCATCTAAATTTATGGATGGAATAATGTTTCGATAGTTAATACTTCCTTGTACCCCTAAGACAGAAATTCTGTCATCTTGATTGTTAAAATATCCTACGACTGAATTAATAGCTGCAAGGCTTTGAGTGTTGGTTGTAAAATTATAAGTGATAATATTATCGGTGAAAGTATAGAACCCTACAAAATCCATTCTGATATTTGAATCCGGATTCCACCGTGCTCCGATTTCATGAGAGGTAGTTAGCTCTGAGTCGATTGGAAGCTCAGCTATATCTAATGCATCATTGATGTCTGGATCCAACACAAATGTGTTTGAATAATAATAGGGAGAAGTCCGTCGAAATGCAGTACAGTATAAAGCTCGAAAGCTGAATTTTTGATTAACTTTATATAAAGCTGCTATTCTAGGATTGAAGCCTGTTTGAAAAGGTGGTCTATAGCTGCCTATTCTTGATCCAAAGGCATAATATTGCAACCCTAAAGTAACATTCCATTTTTCTTGTTTAATATATGCCTGGAGAAAAGCATTAAAATTTCCTCCGAGATATTCTCTTATCGGTATCGGTTGATCTGGATTACTTTTGAAAACTACTTGCTTTATTGGTCTCCTGGCTAATGTTACCAAAGGGGATCCGGTTCCAAAATCAAAAGAAGTACCAAATGAAAGATCTAGCCATCGGTTTGCATTATAATTGTGTATTTGTTCCATCCCAAAATCAATAGTACTAGCATAGCTAAATCTATTGCCAGAAAAATATCTTTCATTTATCAAAGACCGAAGGCTATCATATACTACCTCATTAAAATTTCCAGGTGGGCTACTTTCTAAGGTCTTAGCCGCCGCAATAAGGTCCAGTCCTCTGCTAAGTGACGGTTGGACATATTGGCTTGAAGATCTATTATCTACACTATAAAATACGCTTCTAATATTTAGTTCAACGCCATACTTTTCATTACTTTTTGCAAACCTTGTATTAACACTGGAAATATTTTCACCAAAATATGTTTGTGGGTTGTCATAACTGATTGCAACAGGATTTAAGCCTATGGCAGCATGATCCCGTCTGTACATATTCTGGATACTCATACTCCAACTTTTCAAACTTAAATCCATTCCAAACATACGACTCAAATGTGGGAGCGCACTAAAATTTGGATTATCTACAGTCCCTGAATAATTGTTGAGTTTCACATAGGAGGTATCTATGTTTTGAGTGAAATTATTTTGAGCATAAAAAATAGGTGAATACAATACACCTAAATAATTTGAAACAACTGCGGTGTTGTTCCTTTGAGTGGAACTACCATAGACACTAAAATTTAGTACTTTTTTATTTCTACCCAGCTGACCACCAAACAAAAGGTTAAGGTCACTATAGCCATTTGCAGATCCTGAATTTAGATGCGCTTGGACAAAGGTTGGACGTTCTGTTTTTTCCAATATTATATTAATCACACCAGCAGAAGCATCTGCTCCATAAACTGCAGCTGCTGGACCATAAATAACCTCAATTCTTTCTGCTTGTTGGATCGGGAGCTGAGCACCAAGTGGCATTCCTGCAGCAACACTTGGTTTAATCGGGGTATTGTTTATTAGAATTTTACAATAATTGTTTCCTCTTAGACCCCTCATCAAAAAGGTCTCTCCATCCAGCGCAGAGCCTGGCTGAGATACACGGATACCTGGTAGGTGCTTGAGTGCGTCGACCAATGTAACGTACCCGTATTTTTGGATCTCTTCCTTGGTGATAACATGGATAGTCAATGGTACTTCGTCAATGTCTTGCAGTGTGCGTGTACCAGAAACTACTTTCTGGCCTTCTGAGCTATTAGATTTTTTAATTATATCATATTCTCTCAATTCCAAAACTTTTAGCGGAATGCTATCGATCTGTGCTAAAGCAGGCAAATTAATCGCTATCAAGATCAAAAGGAATAGATTTCTGAAAAGAAAGGCCATAAACAAATGTAAGAAAACTAAAACGGACTTAAGACTGTATTTCTTAAGAATTTTGGCTTTAGCAGGAGCAATCTGTTTTGGAATCGCATTTACAAAATATAAGTATTAAAACTTATCTTTTTCTCCTAGCAATTTTGTTTTGGTATTTATTTCCTGTGGTGGAGATGACGAAAGCACTTCTTTGGACAACAGAAGATTCAGAATTATGGATATTAGATCGATTCAAACCATTACCAAAATAAAGAAGATATTAATAGTGAAAAAGCTGCTGCAAAATAATTTGCGGCTATTTTTTTACGAGTCTTTTTACTAGCAACACCTTTTCATCTTCTTTCACGACTTTGATGAAATAGATTCCATTGGGAAAAAAAGCCAAATTTAAACTCAAGTTTTCCGAAGAAGGGAAAGCCTCTTGAACAAGTATTCCACTAATATTAAAAATGCTAACTTTTGAAGTAAGATCCAAACCATTTATGTTAAGCTCTTTTGAAACAGGATTGGGAAATACCTTCAATGAATGATCATTGCTTTCAAATTCTGATGAACCCACAATATTATCCGAACAATTTGAACTCAGCATTAAAAAGGAATCCAAAGCAACTTTAGAGCTAAAGTCATTTCTAACAAGTCCAAAATTATCTTCAGGGTTTTCAAAATTGGTTCCTGCATCATTGTAGGCGTACCAAATCAAAGGACCGGTCCAATCCCAATTATTCCAAAGCCCATAGGAGGAACTAAGAAATCTTGCTTGGTCTGATTCTGAAACCCCGTTAGAATTAGGATTACTAGTAGGCCATCCCATTTCTGTGCCCCAAATTTTCTTGTGACCATCTCCATTCTTAATCATAATATTGCGCAGCTGTTCCGTGTTTAAAAACCAATTGAAGGTATTTGGAATAGAAGGATCTAATGGCCAACAGTATGGATGCTGCCCTAGCGCGTCGAAATGATTTTTTCCACCATTGTCATAGATGCCTTGCACAAAATCAAGCTGTGAGATGTTATTGCCATCGGTTGCGGCTGGAGCCAAGCCTCCTGATATCACAGTCACGGAGGTATTCAAATCAGAAGCAGCCTTACGGATCGCATTTGATCCGGGTATTAGAATATTTTGCACATAGTCTTGGACATTTGGCTCTGGCCAAAAATTTGTAATATTAGGTTCATTCCAAATTTCATAAATAACGACTCCTTGGGGAATGTACCTTAGACCTGCTTGATAAACAAAGTCATACCAAAAGGTTGTATCTGTAGACACTGAAGCCCATGGAGGAAAGTAATCGAGAATTGCAATTAACGCTAGACCTTCTTTGTTAGATGAACTTACAACTCTATCTATATTTGACCAGTTCCAAGATTCAGAACCTTCCCATTGCACATCCGACCAAGCAAAGTCGGATCTGAAGTATAAGGTATTGGTCATTGCACAAGCAGCAGTGATTTGATCGATCTCAGATTCATCCATGTTCAGCATCCACCCGTTTGAGATACCCATTCGATCACATGGATTTTGAGCGTGAAGTATATTGGCTGTTAAGATTGTTATGATGAAAATCAGAAGTCTGCGCATATTATCTCTTTAAATTTAGTTACTCTAAAATAATATTTTAATTTGAAATGAAATCTTTTCTTTTCAAATGTTCAAAGTATTAGCCAATTTCTACCAGAAACTAATTATAATCCTTTTGTGCAACTTTTCTTTGGCAAGATGACTGCTCAACAAGTTGGGCAATGTGAGTACACCATATTGACAATCACTTGAGACAGTTTGGAGCTTATAATAATGAACAGCTTTTGCTTATGTTGTGAAATTGACTTGATAATTTATTTTATTAATTGAAATTCAAAGTCCATTTATTTTTGATAGCCAAATATCTGATCAAAATCACAACCAAAATAGAAATTAGAATATTTAAGTTTTCTAAAGAACTCGATGTTGTTAATATGAGGTAGATCATGCCCCCAACAAGACATGCAGATGCATAGATTTCTTGTCTAAAAATCAAAGGGACCTCATTGGTTAAAACATCTCTAAGAACGCCGCCAAAACAAGCTGAAATTATACCCAATAGTAAACAAATTTCAATGTTCAGATTATATCCTGCGGATATTTGGATTCCTAAGATTGTGAATATTCCAATTCCAATGGTATCAAAAAGGAACATACTTTTTTTATACCGCAATAACTTATTTTTAAGAATATAGGCTAATATATAACCCA
>ENA-ORXM01002115-ORXM01002115.1-marine-metagenome-genome-assembly--contig:-NODE-2115-length-24689-cov-3.875792_pt1 | contig 24689 bp, 24 predicted proteins | sample MGYA00237867_ERZ511480 | MGnify/ENA primary metagenome ERZ511480 (study PRJEB26309, sample SAMN06266103) | marine metagenome | isolation source: Algal blade | place: United Kingdom:Sidmouth, United... | reverse complement strand
CGTTGAACGCCTGATGCCTGTGCACGCATGTGTGCCCGTCATGCGCGATTGCATGATGGCCACGTCGCGGCGCGATGTGACGCTACCAATCCGCCAGTTCATGCCCGTGCCTGATTATCCGGGCAAACTTGCGATCATGCCCGGAACGCTGGGCGATCCGGCCTGTTTCGGAATTAAGTTGGTGTGCAAATACGAACGCCCACATGGCGATCCTCTGGGCACGCATGTTGGCATGGTGATGCTGTTCGATAGCGAAAAGGGCGTTCCGCTGGCGATGATCGAGGGATCATCGCTGACCGCCATTCGCACGTCTGCCGCCAGCGCGCTGGCCACCGATTTGCTGGCCCGGAAGGATTCCAGACGGCTGGCCATTATCGGCAACGGTGAACAGGCCATTCGCCATATCCACGCCATGCGCGCGGTTCGCGATATCGATCATGTCACGGTGTGGGGCCGTGATCCCGAAAGGGCCGCGGCATTCGCTCAGGCTGCCGCTGCGGAAACGTCAATCGAAGTTCAAACGGCTGCAACCGCTGCAGATGCCGTGCGCGGGGCAGATATTATTTGCACCACGACATCGGCCAAGCAGCCGGTGTTATCCGGCGCGGATTTGCACAACGGGCAACATATCAATCTCGTCGGCTCTGCCATACCCACAACGGCCGAGGTCGACACAGCAGCGGTTGCCAAATCCAAATTCTATGTCGATTACCGCGAAGCCGCTTTGGCCGCAGCAGGCGAGTTGCTCGCGGCAATAAAACAAGGCGCTGTAACCGAAAGCCACATTGCAGGGGAAATCGGCAAAGTTGCGGACGGCCAGCTTTCCGGACGCCAAGATGATGCCGAGATAACGATGTATAAATCGCTTGGCGTCGCGTCACAGGATCTCGCTGCGGCCCATGCGATATGGCTGGCGGCGGAGCAGGAGAATAGCGGCACGCAGGTTGATCTGCTAGCTTGATCGATATTCACTATGCGGATAGCTCTGTCTGACAGATAGCGTCGCCCGCCTTGCTGCCGCAGGATATACTTTCTGGCGCTGGCTGAAAGGAATTTATATAATGGCCACGACAACCGGCGCCCCGCCCCCGCAATCGCCCGGACATCCCGGCGCGCAATTGCCCACTTCGCTGAAGCTGGGTTGGGCATCAGGTGCATTCGGCATTGCGCTATTGATGAACGGTGTCAGCGGGCTGATTCTGTTGTTTACCGCAAGCATTCTGCAAATCGATCCATGGCTCGCGGGCCTTGTGATCTTCCTTGCCAAAATGATTGACGTCGTCACCGATCCGATTGTCGGCGTATGGAGCGACCGATTTGAATCGCCAAAGGGGCGGCGCAGGCCGTTTCTGTTATGGGGCTCAATCACGGCGGCGATCAGCTTTGCGTTAATCTTCACCGCGCCGTCTTTTGATAGTCAGTATCTGACGGCATTCTACATCTTCGTGGTGCTAAGCCTCTATGCCGTGGCCTACACCATCTACAATATCCCCTACATGTCGATGCCCGCCGAAATGACGGATAATTACCATGAACGATCTTCCATCCATGCTTACCGTATGGTGTTCATCTCGCTCGGTTCATTTGTGGCAACAGCGGGCGTCAAGGTAGTGCTGGAGGCGTTGGGAAAAACGGAACCTTCAAGCTACGCCGTGGTCGGTGTCGGCTGCGGTGTGCTCATCCTGATCAGCACGCTTGCGGCCTATTTCACGACAGGCCGGGCGCGTTTCACATCGGCAGGTGAGAAAAGCACGAAAAGCAACGCAGCGCAGGTGGTCGACGAATTTAACGCAGTGCGCGGCAACCGTCATTTCATTCGGCTGATTGGCGTGAAATTCGCACAGCTGCTTGGCATCCAGACTTCGGGCGCAGCCTTTGCCTATTTCTTCGTGCAAAGTTTGGAACGCGATTTCAATACGCTGGCAATCTTTGGCACAACCGTGACAATATCGACCATCATATTCGCGCCGGTGCTCGTCAAATTTTCAAAACGTTTTGGCAAGAAAAACGCCTATTATCTGGGCGCTACCATAACGATACTCTATGCGCTCAGCTGGTCGCTGGCCAGTCCCGGCGAACCGATATGGGCTATCGTGCTGCGCGGGGTTTTCGTCGGGCTGGCGTTTACCGGCAATGTCGTGATGGCGATGTCGATGCTGACCGATATCATCAATGCCGATTCTGCGCGCACCGGCGTCCGCCGCGAAGGAGCATTTACGGCGCTCTACAGTTTTGTGGAAAAGCTGACCGGAGCCGTAGGGCCATTGATCGTCGGATTTGCGCTGTCGATCGTCGGGTTTAACAACAAACTGCCTTTCGATGTGCCGCAGGGTGGAAATGTCGATGTCGCGCTCTTATTTTCGGTAAGCTGGCTTCCCGCAATTTTCGGCGCCATCGCAATGTGGATCTTGTCAGGCTATCATCTGACCGAAGACGATATAGAGCCGGTTGCGAAAAACAGTGAAGTTTCCAAGGGAGATATTTGATGGAACTGCAAAATCCAAAACTTCGTCAGCGTGGCCGCGCCTCCGTTGATTTTCTTACGCAGCTTGGCAAAGCGAGCATGCAGGTCGGCGCGAATGTAAATGCCGATATGGACGCCGCCGGTGTCACAGCGCAAACCGTGCCTGATGATTTCAATGCGGCGTATGATTTTGTCGACAGCAAAATGGCCGGATCGAAATCTTTCGCTGTTAAAAAACTGATGGGCGATTGGCATGGCCGTTCGCACGGCGTAGTTGCCGCGCAGGCATTTGAAGAGATTGAAAGCGATCTTGCACCTGCGATGAAAACCGCCTCTGACGGCCCGGCGCGATTGACATTGAACCCGCAATTGCAGGCACCCGCCTATTGGGACGGCGTGCATTTTCACCGCACTGCCGGCGGCTGGGATGGCCACCCCTATATGGGATATATTCACGGCGAGATTATCCATAAAAAGATGGTGGATAAGCTGTTTCCCGGCGGCATATTCAAACAGCGTAAAACCGTCGCCGCAATGGCACCGCGCAGCAGCTATGACCGGATATTGGACATGGGCTGTTCAAGTGGCCATTTCACGACAGCATTGGCGCAGACCTATCCGGGTGCAAAGATAACGGGCGTCGATCTGTCGCCCCGCATGCTGGAACATGCGCACCGCACTGCTAATGCCAATAATTGGGATTGGGATCTTTACGAATGCGCGGCGGAAGACACCGGCTTCGACGACAATAGCTTTGATCTGGTGACATCCTACATCGTGCTGCACGAAGTTCCCGAAGAAGCCATTCGCGCAATTTTTGCAGAAGCCTTTCGCGTTCTGGAACCGGGCGGCGATATGCTGATGTCCGATGTGACGCGCTACGCCGATCTCGACAATCTATCCAGATTAAACGCGGATCGCGGCGCGCGTTCGGGCGGTGAACCGCATTGGCGCAGTTCGGCCAGCGCCGATCTGGCGCAATTGGCGCGCGAGGCAGGATTTGAAAACGCGGTTGCCGAGGGCAAATATCCGCATGTTGTGCAGGGACGCAAACCGGCATGAACGCGGATGATCCAAAAAGCTATAACACGCCGGATATGCAGGCCTTAATGCCCAATCAGCTCGACGATGTCGGGCGGGCGTTGCTCAGCCTGACGCGCGAGCTATGTGTTTTAACCGACCGCGTTTTGGTGATGGAACAGGTGCTTGCCGATAACGGAATTGACATTGGCGACGCGATCGACACACATCAACCGGACGACGCGTTACAAGAAAAAATTGACGCGCAGACTGGCCAGATCGTCGGCAATATTCTGGCCTCTCTGCAAGGCAAATAGTCACAAGGAAATCCCTCATGCGTATTCATGCAAACCTAATCGGCATCAGCATCGCAGGCGCCTTGGCATTGTCGGGCTGCGCGACGCCGGTTGATGATACGGACGTGGCCGAAGCTACAGGCGTGCCTTCACCTGCGGCTGTGCAGGATGAAGAAGCGCATATCGCTGCCATGGCGAAAAAGCTGGCGACGGCGAATACGCTGAGCATGGATGTGCGCGATGCAGATACGCTGCTGTCCATCGGCGGATGCACAGTGCAACCGCTGGCAACATCGCGCGACGCCATACCAGCATCGCTGGCAGCGGGGCTGAAAAAAGCAAAAGACTATTCCGCGGCGCAACAGGGTATCAGCCTCATGGTGCTGAAAGATGGCGAGATCATTCACGAAAGCTACACTGGCGAAGCGGACGCGGCCACGCTGACCGACAGTTTCTCGATGATGAAATCGGTACTGGCGCTGACCGTCGGCGCTGCTGTTGATGAAGGCATTATTTCATCGGTAGACGATCCGGCTGGCAATTATATCGCAGAATGGAAAGGCAAGCCCCAGGGCGACGTGCCGCTGCGCGATTTTCTTACCATGAGCAGCGGTATTGAAAATGCACCGATGCTGTCCGCGAAGGGCAAACGGCTGTTCCTGTCCACCAACATTGACGGCGCGGCGCTGGACTATAATCTGGCGTCACCAGCAGAAGGCATTTTCCGGTATAATAACGTCAACAGTAAAATCGTCGGGATCGCCGTTGACCGGGCAGTTAAGGCGCAGGGCTATGACAGCTTTGCCGATTATCTGCAGCAGAAAATATGGTGCCCGCTCGGCAACGCCAGTGCAAATCTGTGGCTGGACCGGCCGGGTGGATCGCCGCGATATTATGCCGGACTATATGCGCGCGCCGCGGACTGGGCACGGATCGGAGAGCTGATTCGCAATGACGGCGCAGCAAACGGGCAGCAAATCGTATCGGCTGAATGGGTGGAAGAAATGACCACGCCCAGCAAGAAAAACGCCGCCTATGGTTTTCAAACGTGGCTTGGCAAGGCTTGGGAGAAGCAGCGCCGCTATGCCCCCGACGCGCCGATTTCAGTGCTGCACAGCGCGCCTTATCGCGCAGATGACGTAGTATTCTTCGACGGCTTCGGCGGGCAGCGGGTATATATCGTGCCGTCAAAAGGTCTGACGATCGTGCGCACCGGAATGGTGAATTTCGGCTATGACGATGCCATCATCGTGAACGCCGTTATCGATGGTATGGACTAAAGTTATTCGCGGTTGAAGAAAGCCTCCCGCGCTTTTTCATCCGGATTGCCTATCTTCAACGCATTGGCCATAACTGCCATGCCGCGCGCCACCGCTGGCCGCGCTGCAACCGCTGCGTTCCACCGTTTGACATTGGGAAATTCATCAATGTCGATGCCGTGCAGTTCGCGTTGTTTATCATGCGTCCATGGATAGGTGGCCATGTCTGCGATGCCGTAATCATCCCCGGCGATCCATTCTTTTTTGGCAAGTTCGCGGTCCATCAAACCATATAGCCGTTTCGTCTCGCCGCTATAGCGTTTGACAGCGTAAGGCACCTCTTCATCGGCATAGCCGCGAAAATGCCCGCATTGGCCGAACATCGGGCCGATATTTGCGCATTGGAAAAACAGCCATTGGGTGATGATGGATTGTTGCACGGGATCTTCTGGCCAGAATTTTCCGGTCTTCTGGCAGAAATACTGAAAGATCGCGCCCGATTCAAACACCGCGTGCGGCGCGCCCGATGGCCCGTCATGATCGACAATTGCAGGCACGCGGTTGTTTGGGCTGATCGCCAGAAAATCCGGCTCGTGCTGTTCGCCTTTTAAGATGTTGATCGTCTTCACTTCGTAATCGAGTTCAAATTCTTCGAGTGCGATTGCAATCTTATGTCCGTTTGGCGTCGGCCAATAATAGAAATCTATCATCCTTTGAATTTCTGCTGCGCGTCGAGCACTTCCTGCACAGCCTGCTGACATCGCACCGCGCTGTCATCTCCGGCGAAATCCTGTTGGTAATGCGATTGCACCGATGGGCGCTGTATCGCCTCGTCAAACCAGTTGGAAAGTGCAGGCCGGCCCGTCCGCCAGTTAAAATCAGGATGGATCGGGTCTCTCGCTTCATAAAATTCTGCGCGAAAACCCAGATAGCTGATCGCGTGCAGCATGGCAGCATGGCCGATATCGAAATCGTCCCAACCTTCGCGCGCATCATGTTCCAGCCGATCAAGCGCGCGGATATATTTGGGCCATAGCGATTCAAAAAGCTGCATATTCCACTGTTCAGGTTCCTGCCATTGTTCGGCCACCATCTGCACCGTGGTTTCGAAAATTGTGTCGCTCATTGCCAGCCGGGAGAGCGCATCCCACCGCTTTTCACCGGCTTCGGGATATATTTTGCGCGATTGGCTGGTAGTGTCCAGATATTCACAAACGGCCTGACTGCCGAAGATCACCTGCCCGCTATCAAGCGCGAGCGTCGGCACTTTATCGAGCGGATTTATCGCAGCGATGGAATAGGCATCACCCTGATCTTCGCCGTCGAGATTTTTGAAAGGGAATGTAGCGATCAGATCAATATCGTCCCAATGGCCGCATTCATGAGCAGTGACCAACACCTTGTGAACGAATGTATGGAAGGGCGAATAAAACAGTTTCATCGGAAGAAATTCCTTGTCTCATAGCATCAATCGCGCTTCAAAAATTGCGCTGCGCCAATCCGGTCCGGCATGGACGGGCCAGTCGCAGGCGTTGTTTTCAAAGCACGAAAAGCAGCCTCTAACGCCTCCCCGGCGGCGCCGACCGCGACACCGGGAAACAGCGCAACACTGTAACCCATATCTTGCAAAGTCGTTGCATCGGTAACCTCATCAGCGGGGCGAAGCAGATTATGGAGCAGCGGTATGCTGCCGCCGATCGCCGATACCAACCGTTCCATATCGCTGCGCTTGGCAAGCGATTCGACGAACACCATATCGGCACCTGCTGCGGCATAGCTGTGCGCGCGGCGCAATGCTTCATCGATCCCTTCGCTTGTCATTGCATCGGTGCGCGCGCTGATAACAGTCGCGTCATTTTGGCGCGCATCGCGGGCAGCCTGTATTTTGTCGGTCATCGCCTCGACGGAAATCAATGGCCGGGAAAGCGGCGATGCGGCAGGCTTTACCTCCACCTGATCCTCAATCTGAATGCCCGATGCCCCGGCGCGTTCCAGCGACCGGACCGCGCGAGCGACCATCAGGCTGTTGCCAAATCCCTGATCGGCATCGACCAGCAGCGGCATATCCACCCGCTCTGCCATACGCGCGACCATATCGGCGGTTTCGCTTAGCGACAGCAGCCCGACATCGGGCCGGGCCAGCTGCATCATCGCCAGCGATGATCCCGACACGAAAGCTGCGCCAAAGCCCGCCTCCTGCGCGCGATATGCGGTGAACGCATCATATACGCCGGGGGTCACCAATATTTCAGGCGCGCCTATCAATTCGCGCAAACGAAGTGCCTTGTTCATCAGCGTTATTCAGCCGGCGCTGTATTTTTGCGGCTCAATTCGCCTGCGTCTTCCTTGGTCTTCATTTTTTTGAAGGTTTCATATTCATTCACGCCGCCCATGTCGCGCTTGGGCCAGCGGGTGGCAAAGCCGTTTGGATATTCGCCGTCACCTTCACTGCGTCCATCCTGCGACCATAGCAGCGGGAACAAGGGCCCTTCGGGTTTTTCCCCGTCAAGCATTTCATCAAAGCTGACCCCGGCTATATTCAGGCAATCGGGCCGCGGCGCCCAGCGGATATCATCGCCGAATACGCGCTGCGAGACCGCAATACGGTAATCATCGGTAGGATTGCCCGCAGAATAATGCAGCACCCACGGATTGACGACGAGCATATCGCCCGGCTCCATATCCCAAGTTAAGAAGCGCAGGCCTTCCTCACCGCGGCGGCTTTCAATGTCGGGGTGCGCCACGCGATCATCAGGCTTTATCATCTTGCGCGCATTGGGCGAAAACAGCCAATAAGGCACGTCATCATGCTGCGTTCCGGCGAGCACTTCGAGCGAGTTTTCCTTTACGATTGGCGTCAGCGGGATCCACAATGAAGGCACCATTTTGCCCTCAACCGGGAATGCCATCCGGTCACAATGCCACAGCGTTGCCTCATCCGATTGCGGCGGCTTCGCGAAGAATTCGTCGAAGAAGAAACGGATCTCTTCCGATTGCATGACCTTGCCCGCGGCCTCAGCCAAAGGCGATTCGAATACGAATTTGCGATATTCGGGAATGCAGCGCGCCATATAACGGCCCGGAATGGTTGGCAGCAGACCGACATCTTTCTTGTCGATAATAACCTCTCTGGCCAACGGTTCGAGCAGATCAATCCAATCCTTGTCAAAAACATTGCGCAGGCAAACGACGCCGTCGCGGTTGTAATCGTCAATGTCCTGCTGCGTGATATCGCGTAATGGGCTTTTGTTGAGCGGCATGTCTAGAAAACTCCTGCTGTGATTATCTGGCAATCTACATCACAGCAGGCTGTTTTAACGCCATAGCTGCCATGTTATCCGCTGCATGGATACAGCCGCCAAAAAGCTATGGCATTGGATGGCCTTCGTGAAAGACAGACATATAACCCAGGAGCGTAACACATGCCCGTAAAATCCAGACCTAACCCCGATGCCCAGGGCCACCGCGCTTTGTTTGGCGTCCTTGGCCCGTCAACCAACACGATCGTGCAGCCGGATTTTGATGATTTGCGCCCGCACGGCGTTACCAATCATTACAGCCGCATCGTCGTCGAAGACGCGCAGGCGATTTCAGATGAAACCTTTATGGAAGGCACGCTGGAAATTTCGCGCAATACTATCGACGCGGTAAAGGGCGTGCTGACATGCAATCCCGATTATCTGGTAATGGGCATGTCAGCGGTCACATTCTATGGCGGCGCTGAAGGCGCGGAGAAGTGGCGGCAGAATATCGAATCTGAATCCGGGCTAAAACTCTGCACTGGATCGCAATCGTTGATTGAGGCGTTCGGCGCCTATGGCGGGATTAAAAAAATCGCGCTGATCTCGCCCTATTATCCTTCCGCCAATGGCCATGTGAAACATTTCATGTCTGATCACGGAATCGAAACGGTGCGCGACACTTGCCTGCGCTGCCCAAGCTGGACCGCGATTGCGCAAGTGCCCACCGATACACTGCGCGAGGAATTGCATAAGCTGGACGGCGATGATGTCGATGCTATTGTGCAGGTTGGCACAAACCTGTCGATGACGCGGCTGGCCGCGGCGGGCGAGATGTATCTCGGCAAGCCTGTTATCGCTATTAACACCGCGACATACTGGAACGCGCTGCGCCAGAATGGTATCCATGATCGCATTGCCGGCTTTGGCCGTTTGCTGGAGGAATATTGAATGTTTGAATATGATTATGTCCCGATGCCCGAACGCCAGCCGCTGAAATGGCCCGGCGGCGCGAAGGTGGCGTTGATGTTTACCTTCAATCTGGAAACATGGGATATTGTGAAGGATACAGACAAGCCCTATTACGCTGGCGGTCCGGCGCTGCTGCCAAACGCACTGGCCGGGCGGATCCCCGATTACCCCAATTACAGCTGGCGCGAATATGGCCAGCGTGTGGGCATTTGGCGCATGTTCGATCTGTTTGACGAGCTGGGCGCGAAAGCGGGCTGCACAACGAATGCCGTCACATTTGAACGGCGCAAGGCGATGACCGACGCCTGCCTGGAACGCGGCTGGGAACTGATCGCGCATAATTACGAACAGGGCGAATTGCTGACCGATTTTCACGATGATATTGATGCGGAACGCGACATCATTCGCCGGTCGGTTGAAATCTATGAAGAACATACGGGCCAAAAACCCAAAGTGTGGCTGTCGTCATCGCTGCGCGGCACATTGAACACGCCGGGCATTCTGGTGGAAGAAGGCTTCAAAGCCTATTGCGACATCATGAATGATGATCAGCCCTATATGATCCGCACCGATGCCGGGCCGATTGTGGCGACGCCCTATTCCAACGTTATCAATGATTTCACCATCCTGACGCGTAACGCCCGGACAACCGACGAATATCGCGATTTGCTGATCGAGGAATTATCCGTGCTGCATAAAGAAGGCGCGAAAAGCGGGCGGATCATGAATGTCGGGCTGCACCCGCATGTATCGGGCCGCGCCTATACCATCCGGGCATTGCGCGAATTTATCGAATATGCACAGGGGCTGGACGGTGTGTGGTGGGCCACGCGCGAGGAAATCGCCGATTGGTATGCCGATAATCACCAGGATCATATCGCCAATCAACTTCCAAAAAGCTGAACCGCCGATGCCCGCGATAGAAAAAGGCTATGCTGCCATCGCAGAAGGGCAGCTGCATTTTCGCCGCGCATCAGGCCATGATCAACATGCGATGCCATTGGTTTTGCTACATGCGTCGCCTGCATCATCGCGGTCGCTTGTTCCGATAATGGAGCGGATAAACGGCGGACGCGATCTGATCGCCTTTGATACGCCGTGCAACGGGCAATCCTGCGCGCCGCAGATTGATGAGCCGGAGATCGGCGATTTTGCCGATATGCTGAACCGCGCATGCGATACCATGGGCCTTGATGAAATCGCCATCTATGCCACGCATACCGGCGCGCATGTCGCTGCCGCCTGGGCTTCGCTGCACCCTGCCCGTGTGAAAGCCGTGATGCTTGACGGTGTGGCTCTGCTGGATCAGGCGCAGCGCGATGACATGCTGGCGCACTATACGCCGGTTAAAGCGCCAGACGACAGCGGCAGCCAGTTTCATTGGGCATGGCAATATATCCGCGACCAGATGATCTTCTTTCCGCATTACAAAAAAGACGCCGAGCATATGCGCGCGGGCGGCGTGTTCGATGCATCGGTTCTGCATGATCTGGTGCTCGATGTGCTGAACAATCTGACGACGTATCACATGCCCTACCGCGCCGTGTTCCGGCAAGATGTGCGCCGCGATCTTGCCGCCATTTCGCAGCCTGTTCTGGTGATGAGCGATGGCGACGGTCCGCTTGATGAAGCGGCCAGCGAACTGCGCGCTATTATGCCGGATGCCGGGCGCGCAGACAATTGTGACAGCGCCGCTGCAAAGGCCGCAGCGATAGATAGCTTTCTAAAGGAGCATGGATATGGATAAACCCGTTTTTCTGGTGGCTGGCGCAAGTTCGGGCATGGGGCGTGCGACCGCACTGCGGCTGGGAAGGCAGGGCGCGAATGTCGTCATATCCTCCCGCCGCGAAGATGCGTGCGATGCGGTGGCCGAGCAGATCATAGCCGATGGCGGAGCTGCATCTGCTCGCGCCTTTGACGGCACCGATCCCGGCAGCGCCGCCGATCTGATCGGTTGGATTGGCGACCAATACGGCAAGCTGGATGGCGCGTTCAACAATCTGGGCGATACAGTTGGAGAGGGGCCACTGCATGAAATGCCGCTCGATCGCTGGCATGCGAGTATGGCGGTGAACCTGAATGCGGTATTTTATCTGATGCGCGCGCAAATACCGCTGATGCTGGAAAATGGCGGCGGGGCCATCGTCAATAACAGTTCGACAGGCGGGCTGCGCGGCACGCGGGGGCTGTCGGATTATTCGGCGGCCAAATGGGGATTGATCGGGCTTACCAAATCGGCAGCGATTGAATATGCCGCCGGAGGATTGCGGATCAACGCGATTGCGCCCGGCATTATTGAAACCGAGAAATTCACCGAATTGGAAAAGGGCCTGCCCGAACTGTTTGATAAGCTGCGCGCTGAAACACCCATAGGCCGCTTTGGCGCGATAGACGAAATCGCCAAAACCGCCTGCTGGCTGTTGCAGGATGCACCGGCTTATCTGAACGGCACGGTGATCCCGGTAGACGGCGCAAGAACCGCCTGATCTGCAGGTCGGCGTGATGCCATCAATAAATGGCGCAGACCGTTTTCAGCTCCAGATAGTTTTCCAGCGCCGCCTGCCCGCTGTCACGTCCCCAGCCGGATTGCTTAATCCCGCCAATCGGCAATGACGCATCATACATTGCGTGGCTGTTGATCCACACGGTCCCTGCCTGAAGCCGGTTTGCCATGCGCGTCGCATCCGACAGGCTTTCGGTCCAGATGCCTGCAGCCAATCCGTAATCGCTATCATTGGCAAGGGCCATCACTTCATCGGTATCGGCAAAGCGGCTGGCGACCAATACAGGGCCGAAAATTTCTTCGCGCGATATTGCCATGTCAGGGCGCACGTCCGTGACGACAGTAGGTTCGATAAAGCTGCCATTGTCGCCAACCGCATTGCCGCCCGTTAGCAGCGATGCGCCGTCCTTGCGCGCGCCATCAATATAATCGGCGACCTTGGCGGCATGCTGTTTCGATATCAGCGCGCCCATTTGCGTATCGGGATTCAGGCCATGGCCCAGCTTTATCGTCTTCGCATATTCGGCGACACCCTCGATCACGTTGTCGAAAACATCATCATGCACGTACAGCCGTGAACCCGCGATGCACACTTGCCCGCCGTTGAAGAATATCGCGTTCGCGGCCCCCGGAATTGCCGCATCCAGATCGGCATCGGGCATGATGATCACCGGCGATTTGCCGCCCAGTTCGAGCGTGACGCGTTTCAGATTGCCCTTGGCTGCGTCCAGTATCGCGCGGCCCGTGGCGGTGGAGCCAGTGAAGGCGATCTTGTTTACATCGCGGTGGTTGGCGAGCGCCGCGCCGGCTTCGGCTCCATACCCCGTGATCAGATTGATCGCGCCATCGGGCAGCCCCGCCTCGGCCATCAATTCGGCCAGACGGATCGCAGTCAGCGACGTATCTTCCGACGGTTTTAATACGATCGTGCAGCCAGCCGCCAACGCAGGCGCCAGCTTCATCGCGGTCAGCACCAGCGGCGAATTCCACGGCACAATCGCACCGACCACGCCAACAGGCTGTTTCAATGTGTAGGAAAATACCTCTTTGCCCTCAGGCTGGTAATTGATGGAATTGGGGATGGTGCTGCCTTCGATCTTCGTTGCCATTCCAGCAAAATAGCGGAACTGCGCCACTGCACCGGGTATTTCTGCCCAGCGTCCGACATACAGCGCCTTGCCCTGATCCATCGTTTCCAATTCCGCCAGCTCGTCGATATTCGCTTCGATCAGATCCGCGATCTTCCACAATATCTGGCTGCGCTCCATCGGCGTCATCCGCGGCCATGCGCCGGTATCAAATGCTTCGCGTGCCGCGGCTACGGCAGCATCGACATCCTGTGCATCGCTGCGCGCCAGCGTTCCGATTGTCTTGCCGGTTGCCGGGTCCAGCGTATCAAAATTGTTGCCGCCCGCACTGGGGGTCCATTTGCCGCTGATAAAATTCTGATGCGCCCCGCGCGCCAGAAATTTGGCGGCTGCATCGCCGGGCTGGGGTGCGGTTAGATCGATATGGCTCATGGCGATGTTCCTTGCAGTTGGCAGATACCCAACGCTAGCCTAAATTGCGGCGCGAGGGCCACCGCACAAATTGACTGTTCATTGTGCAGATAGTCTGTCTTAAAAAAATGCCGGCCATCTTCCCCAAGATGACCGGCATTTGCGCTGTGACGATAAGCCAAAGGCCAGCAGCGTGACGAAGATTCTTAAACTCGCTGCCACGCATACCAGATTAATTTCGCAAGCTACCAGTAACGAATGATATTCTGTTCAGTCTGCGAATTTGGCCGCGCGTTTTTCCATTCCCGCCATCACCGCTTCCATCTGGTTGGCGCTTTGAACCAGTTTTTTCTGCTCCGCTGCCTCTGCCTGCAATATGGCGTCCGTATCCATATCGCCCACGCTGTTGAACAGTCGCTTGGCGGCACGGATGGCATCGGGGCTACGGTCTGCTATCGTACGAGCAATCTGGATGGCGCGGGCATGCGGATCAGAATCAACATGGGTCGCAAAGCCAAGCTGCTGTGCTTCTTCGCCGCTAAATTCGCGGTTGGTATATGTCAATTCGCGCAGCACATCATCGCGCACATATCCGGGCCAGACCGAATAGCCGCCCATATCGGGGATCAGCCCCCATTTCGCCTCCATGATCGAAAGCCGCGCATCAGGGGCCACGACGCGAATGTCAGCGCCGCTCGCAATTTGCAGCCCGCCGCCAAAGCATACGCCGTGAATTGCCGCGATAACGGGCACGGGCAAATCGCGCCAGACAGTGGACACATATTGAAACACATTGGCATTGCCATAGGGCCGGTCATCAATTGTTCCAGCAGTCGTCCCGCTAACCATGCTTCCCATGTCCAGCCCGGCACAAAAGGAACGGCCCTCACCTGATAATACAGCGGCGCGAACGCCCTTGGTTTCTGCCAATTCGCGCCCGGCGGCAATGATCGCGTGAAACATATCCGGATCAAGCGCGTTCATCTTGTCCGCGCGCGTCAAACGCACATCGGCCACATGATTTTCGATGGAGATCGAGACGCGGTCGTTCATGCTAAAATGTCCTGTTCAAACTTTCTGGGCCGGTGCAGTGGCGTCAAATTCCGCAAATGTGCGCCGCGCCCATTCGGGGACAGGCATGGCGGTATGGCTATCGAGATCAACATGGACATACACGATATCAACGGTCGCGCGAAGATCGTCGCTGTCATCGGCGGTGACACCATGGATTTCGACAGTTTGTGTTATGCTGCTTGTGCCGATTTTGGATGTGCGGACGAACGCCTCGATCATTTCGTCGGGCAGGATCGGTTTCACCCAATCGATCGTCGCGGCCTTTGCATGGGTTTGGAAAGGCTGCCCTTTCATGGCATCGAACATGCCGCTTTCGCGGTAATATTCAGTAACGCCAATATCGACATATTCGAGAATGCGCCCGTTAAATACAATGCCCTGCGCGTCAGTTTCTGACCAGCGAACGCGGAAGGCATGGCGAAGGGCAAAATCGGTTTTGGCCATGTTCAGTCCCCCAGTTCCAACAGATCGAGCGGCACATGAATGGTGCGGATCGCCAGCCGCACCTCCACCATAAACATCACCAATGCCCCCAGCAGAAGAAACATTGCTGCAATGAAAGCAGCAGACACAGCCGCTGTCAGATTGCCTCCGCCCGCGCCAAGCAAGAACAGCATGGCCACCATCACACAAACGACAATACCGCAGGCCACACTCAACGCGATGGACCAGTTGATGACATCCATGCGTTTGTCGAGCATCCGAAGCTCGGCAACCAGCCTGTCATGAGCCGCGCCGGTTGTTTCGCGGTGCTGCGATATCAGCACGCGTGAACGATCGACAACGCGGGCGAGCCGCCCGGCAACGACATTCAAAAGGCTGCCCATCGCAACCAGCAGGAATACGGGCGCCAATGCTATCTGGATCGTCTGGGTTATTTCGTTCATATCCGCGCCGCGTTCAATCGGCGTTGGCTTTGGCATCATTTGATACGCCCATCGATTGCAGATATTTCTTGACGCTGCGTGCGGCCTGGCGAATGCGCTGTTCATTTTCCACCAAGGCGATCCGCACGAAGCCTTCGCCATCTTCGCCATATCCGACACCGGGCGCTACAGCGACACCGGCCTGCGTCAACAACTGTTTGGAAAATTCGAGGCTGCCCATCTCCGCAAGCTCCGGCGGTAGAGGTGCCCATGCAAACATGGATGCGGGCGGCGGCGGAATATCCCATCCGGCCCGGCCGAAACTTTCGACCATTACATCGCGACGTTTGTGATACATCTTACGGTTGATTGCCACCTGTTCCTGCGGACCATTCAGCGCCGCGCAGGCCGCCGCCTGTATCGGCGTGAAGCTGCCATAATCAATGTAGCTTTTCACCCGGCTCAGCGCCTCGATCAATGTCTTGTTGCCAACAGCAAACCCAACGCGCCACCCCGCCATCGAATAGGTTTTCGACAGCGAGGTAAATTCAACCGCGACATCTTTTGCGCCGGGAACCTGCAACAATGACGGCGTGGGATTGCCGTCATAATATAACTCGGAATAGGCAAGATCGCTCAGCAGCCAGACCTTGTTCTCCTTTGCCCACGCGACAAGGCGTTCATAGAAAGCAAGATCGACCACCTCGGCTGTAGGATTCGACGGAAAGTTGACGACCAGCAATGTCGGGCGCGGCACAGTATATTCCATCGCGCGTTCCAGCGATTCCCAATAATGTTCATCGGGCGTCGTGGGCACGCTGCGGATTGATGCACCTGCTATGATAAATCCGAATGTGTGAATCGGATAGCTGGGATTGGGCGCCAGTATCGTGTCGCCCGGCGCAGTGATCGCTGTCGCCAACGTCGCCAGACCTTCCTTCGATCCCAGCGTGACAACCACTTCTTTTTCAGGATCAACATCAACGCCAAAGCGGCGGCCATAATAATCCGCCTGCGCCTTGCGAAGGCCGGGAATGCCCTTTGATGCGGAGTATCCGTGGGCGTCGGGCTTTTGCGCCACTTCGCACAGCTTGTCGATTACATGCTGCGGCGGGGGCATATCGGGATTGCCCATGCCCAGATCAATAATATCCTCTCCCGCCGCGCGCGCCGCTGCCCGCATCGCGTTCACTTCGGCGATGACATAAGGCGGCAGGCGTTTGATGCGGTAGAATTCTTCGGTCATTCTTGGTCCAAGCTAAAAATACAACAGGTGAACGTGCAGTTGCGCTGTAGCGGTAAATTAATGCAATTTGCCAGAAAAAGCGTGTTCGATTTTGATAATAAGAATGCTATGCCTGATGAATGAAAAAAGATGAGAGAGAAAATACCGACGCGCCAGCTTCCGATATTGTGAGCGAAATGACCGACAAAATGACCGAGGGGATGGCCAGTCCGCTATCGGCATACCGGCAGACGCTGGACATGTGGGGGGAGGTGCTGGCCCCGATCGCCAAGGCCGGCCAATCGCGCGTTAATCCCAACGATCGCCGCTTTTCCGATCCGCAATGGGAACATCCCGTTTTCGATATCGTGCGGCAAAGCTATAGCATTATGTCGGACTATATTGTCGGGGCTGCCGATAATGTTCAGGGGCTGGATGACGCTGAACGCGCGAAGATGAAGTTCACGGCCCAAATGCTTGTCGATGCGATGAGCCCGTCCAATTCGCCCTTCACCAATCCGGTTGCTTTGGAAAAAGCGATCGAGACGAAAGGCGAAAGCCTGCAAAAAGGCATGGCCAATCTGACACGCGATTTGCAGCAGGGGCAGATAACGCATGTCGATCCCGATGCGTTCAAGGTCGGAGAAAATATCGCCACCACGCCCGGCAAGGTTGTGCATGAAGAAAAGCTGTTTCAACTGCTGCAATATACCCCGACTACAAAAGAAGTCGCGCGGCTGCCGCTGATTATCTTTCCGCCGTGGATCAACCGTTTCTATATCCTCGACCTGACGGAAAAGAACAGCTTCATCAAATGGTGCGTTGATCAGGGCATAACGGTATTCGTGGTGTCGTGGAAATCGGCAGATGAAAGTTTCAAGGATATCGTCTGGGACGATTATATTCAGGCGCAGATTGATGCGATTGATATGGTGCGCGAAACGCTCGACGTGCCGTCGGTTAACACGATCGGGTATTGCGTTGCCGGCACCACGCTGGCCGCGACGCTGGCCGTGCTGCATGCGCAGGGGCGCGAATCAATTGTCGAAAGCGCGACATTCTTTACCGCGCAGGTTGATTTTGAAACGAGCGGCGATCTAATGACCTTTGTCGACGAGGGCCATTTGAAAATGGTCGATACGCTATCGTCAAAGGGCTATCTGGACGGGCGGTATTTATCGCTCACTTTCAATATCCTTCGTAGCAACGATCTGATCTGGTCCAATGTGGTGAAGAATCACCTGTTGGGTGAGGATTATCCGGCGTTCGATCTGCTGCATTGGAACAGCGATTTCACCAATCTGCCCGCCAAATGGCACAATGAATATCTGCGAGACCTGTACCGCGACAATCTGCTGACCGAACCTGGCCGAATGTCTGCGCTGAATACGCCGATTGATCTTGGCAAGGTGAAAACACCCAGCTTCGTGCAGGCGGGGCGCGAGGATCATATCGCGCCAGCCGTCAGTGTCTGGAAAATCCGCGATCATTTCACAGGGCCGGTCGAATTTCTTCTGGCGGGCAGCGGGCATATCGCAGGCGTCGTCAATCCGCCGGAGAAAAACAAATATCAATATTGGCTCAACGATGATGCCAAGGTGGCGACGCTGGATGAATTTGTCGAAGGCGCCGCTGAAACAAAGGGCAGCTGGTGGCCATATTGGCGCAAATGGTATGACGGCCATGGCAGCGGCACAGTGAAGGCGACCGGCGCGCGCATACCCGGCAAAGGCAAGCTGAAAGCGATCGAAGATGCGCCCGGCACATATGTCAAAACGCGGTAAGCAGGCGGGCGCGCTGCGCATCCGGCAAAAGTACTAATTGAGCTGCGGGTTCACCCTATCTAGGCTGCATGCCAGAGATAGGAGAACCCGATGCCCCAAGACGCGCAAGACCTTCCATTGGCAGGCGTGAAGGTTGTGGAATTTTCCACGATGATTACAGCCTCGCTCGCTGCCATGATGCTGGGCCAGCAAGGCGCCGAAATTATCAAGGTAGAACCGCCGGGGATCGGTGATCCCATGCGCAGGTTGGGGTCGCGGATTGATGATATCTCCGGGCTGTTCTACAATTGCAATCGCGCCAAGCGTTCAATCATGCTCGATCTCAAAAATGCCGACGATCAGGCGGCGGCGCGAAAGCTGTGCCTTGATGCAGATATTGTGCTCCACAATTATCGCCCCGGGGTGATGAGCCGACTTGGCCTCGACAGTGCCGGTTTGCTGAAAGAAAAACCTTCGCTTATTTACTGCGCAATCACGGGGTTCGGGCGCGAGGGACCGATGGCGAAACGCCCTGCCTATGATCATGTGATGCAGGCGATGGCGGGCTTTATGGCAGCGCAGGGCGCGCCCGATGGCGTGACCTATATCAAAACGCTGCTTTGCGACAAGATCACCTCCTACACGGCGACCCAATCGATTCTTGCGGCGCTGTTTGCGCGTGAACGCAGCGGCAAGGGCCGCCGTATAGATATCTCGATGCTGGCCAGCTGTATTGCGTTTCTGTGGCCAGACGGCGGGATGCATCTGGCGCTGCGCGGCGATACTGTGACGCATATGCCGCCGATGAGCGAGAATTACGGAACGCCGCTGAAAACCAGTGACGGGGCGATCGCCTACGCAGCGATGCTGGAAAAACACTGGCATGTGATTTTCGATCTGATCGGCCAGCCGGAATTGAAAGCGGATGCGCGCTTCATCGATACCAGAGCGCGCGCGCAGAATATGAACGAACTCACCACGCTGATCGCCGCAGCAACGGCGAACATGACAATGCAGCAAGTGATGACGGGGCTGACCGAAGGCGATGTTCCCGCTGCGCCGTGCCTATCAATGGATCAGCTGCGCGCCAATGAACAGATAATGGCGATTGCGGCTTTCGAGGATTATGAGGACAGCCATCTTGGCCCGGTGCAGGCCGCCAATGCGCCGATGGCGTATGACGGAGTGAAAGTTCTGACCGACAATCATTGCCCGCAACTGGGCGAGAACAGCGACGAAATCCGAGCCGAATTCGGCCTATAAAGGAACAAATGTATGATGCAGCAGGCGAAAGACTTTCTGGACGAAAGCGAGGCCATCCACAATCTGGTCGAGGCATTGCATGATCAGGAGATGCAGCTGAAAACCGGGTTCAAGGACTGGACGATAAATGAAATCATCCGGCATCTACATGTGTGGAATATGGCCGCGCATACTGCATTGGTGGATCCCGAGGGGTTCCGCGCTTTTGTTGACGATATGAAATCGGGAATGAAAGAATATGCCGACAAAGGCCCCTCCCCGGTTCGCGCGTTTGAGGCGGCATATCTGGACGGCCTGTCCGGCCCAGATTTGCGAAAAAAATGGCGGGCATTCTACCGCGACATGGCGCGTGATTTCGGCGAAGCTGATCCTTCCGCGCGCGTCGAATGGGTTGGCCCAGCCATGTCAGTGCGATCGTCAATCACTGCGCGGTTGATGGAAAGCTGGTCGCATGCGCAGGCAATATATGATGCGCTGGGCAAACGGCGCGACAGCGGCGACCGGATCGGCAATATCGTGCGCATTGGCCTGAATACCTATGGCTGGACCTTCAAAGTGAACGGCGAAGACGCGCCTGATCCTGTGCCCTATCTCAAATTGACCGCGCCGTCGGGTGATATCTGGGAACATGGCGACCCATCCGAAACCGAACGGATTGAAGGACGGGCCGAGGAATTTTGCCAGGTCGTCACCCAAACGCGCAACATCGCCGACACGCGGCTGGAAGTTACGGGGCCGAATGCAACGCGCTGGATGGAAATCGCCCAATGCTTTGCCGGCCCGCCGGAAAAGGCACCCGCGCCGGGAACACGTCGCATTATGGAAGAGGCGCAGTAGCCACGCGCAATATCGAACTCTTCCCTTTACGTAAACGTAAGGCAGGGGTATGAAGCTACCAACCGTCAGGAGAATCGCACATGAACTTAGAATTCAGCCCCGAAGAAACCGCGTTCCAGCAAGAGGTGCGTGATTTTATCGCCAGCAATTATCCAGATCAGCTGCGCGCAAAGCAGGACGCAGGCGAGGAATTGTCAAAAGAAGAGTATCTGTCCTGGCACGAAATTCTTTACAAACAGGGCTGGATTGCCCCCGCATGGCCGGTCGAATATGGCGGCACGGGCTGGACAGCGACGCAGCGTTATATCTTTTCAGAAGAGATCGGTGCGGCGGGCTGTGTTCAGATCATGCCTTTCGGGGTCATGATGGTGGGGCCTGTGATCTACACATTCGGAACGCAGGAACAAAAAGACCGGTTCCTGCCGCGCATCCTATCGGGCGAGGATTGGTGGTGTCAGGGATATTCCGAACCCGGAGCAGGCAGCGATCTTGCAAATCTGCGCACAAAGGCACAGCGCGACGGCGATGATTATATTGTCAACGGGCAGAAAACCTGGACCACGCTGGCACAGCACGCCGATTGGGGCTTCTTCCTCGTTCGCACAGACAGTGACGTTAAACCGCAGGAAGGCATCAGTTTCCTGCTGATCGATATGAAATCACCGGGCATCGAAGTTAAGCCGATCATCACACTGGGCGGGCATCACGAAGTGAACGAGGTGTGGCTGGAGGACGTTCGCGTTCCCGCTGACCAACGTATCCATGATGAAAACAAGGGATGGACCTGCGCCAAATTCCTGCTGGCGCATGAACGTTCGGGCATCGCCGCTGTGGCGCGTTCAAAACGTGGAATTGGCCAGGTTAAAAAGATCGCAGCGACCGAGCTTGAGGATGAAAAGCCATTGATGCAGGACGCCATTTTCCGCCGTAAGGTCGCCGAGCTTGAAACCGATCTGGCCGCGCTGGAATATACCGAACTGCGTACATTGGCCGATGAAGAAGCTGGAAAGCCGATGGGTGCGGAGCCCAGCCTGTTGAAGATTAAAGGCACCGAGATACAGCAGCGGATCACCGAATTATCGCTTGAAGCTGTTGGCTATTATGGCGCGCCATATTTTCGCGGCTTCCCCGATGGCAGCAATGAATATCCGATCGGCCCCCAATATGCGCATCAGGCGGCACCCACATATTTCAATACGCGCAAGACCAGCATCTATGGCGGCTCCAACGAAATTCAGCGCAACATTATCGCCAAGATGGTGATGGGGCTTTAGCCGCGCGTCAGCCGCATCGCCAACGGCCGGGATCTCGGCAGATAACGCACAGCTTTTGAATTAAGGGCATTACCAATGGACTTCACCTATACCGAAACGCAGGACATGATCCGCGACACCATCGCGCGCTTTCTGGCCGATACATACGGATTTGACGCGCGCAACAAGATGATCGCCAGCCATACCGGACATGATCCTGCGGTGTGGAAAACATTGGCGCAGGAACTTGGCCTATTGGGCGCTGCGTTTGGCGAAGACCATGGCGGGCTGGGCGGTGGCCATATTGAAAACGCGATCATCATGGAAGAAATGGGGCGCGCGATTGCTGTCGAGCCTTATCTGCAAACCGTGGTGCTAGGCGGCGGCGCGCTGAAAACTGTCGGCGGAGCGCAGGCAGATGCCGTGATACCGCAAATAATATCGGGCGATGCGATCATTGCATTTGCCTATGCCGAGCCGCAGGGCCGTTACAATCTCGCCAATCTGACGACCACGGCCAAAAAAGATGGCGCGGGATATGTGCTGAACGGGCACAAATCTGTCGTGTATGCAGCGCCATGGGCCACGCATTTGCTCGTCACCGCACGAAGCGGCGGGAAGCAGGCGGAACGCGATGGCGTCTCGCTGTTCCTTATTGATGCCAATGCCAAGGGTGTGGTGAAACGTGACTACCCCACCGTTGACGGATTTCGGGCATCAGAGGTTTATCTGGAGAATGTAGCAATCGGTGCAGATGCATTGTTGGGCGAAGAAGGCGGCGCACTTCCCGTCATTGAAAAGATTGTCGATGAAGCAACGGTCGCGATTTGCGCAGAGGCAGTCGGCGTGATGCAGCAGTTGCATGCGCAAACGCTCGACTATTCCAAACAGCGCCAGCAATTTGGCCAACCAATCGGGCGTTTTCAGGTTCTGCAACACAGGATCGTCGACATGTATCTTGAACTCGAACAATCGCGTTCGATGCTGTTGATGGGCCTTCTGAAACTGGAAATGCCGGATGATCAGCGCAAGGCAGCGATTAGCCAAATGAAGGCAAAGGTAGCGCAGGGACTGAAATTTGCAGGTCAAAGCGCAGTGCAAACGCATGGCGGGATCGGTATTACGCAAGAGCTGGCTATCGGCCATTATTTCATGCGCGCCACCATGTTGGAAAATCAATTCGGCGATGTCGACTATCATTTTGGCCGCTATGAAAGATTGGCCTTTGACAGTTGATGCCCGCCTACTGTCGGTTTTCAAGCAATTGAAAACCCCTGTTTAACTTTTTTTGTTGCGTCGCAACATTTTGCGTTGACATTGCAGTGCAGCATAAGTATATTGCAATGCAGCAATCAGGAAAAAGGCTATGAACAGCGTCCTCGGTGACACAACATCTACTCTAGGGCCGCTCATTATCGCCATTGCCCCTGTTGACGACCAGCTTATTACAAAAGGGAATGACATTATGACCAAGATTAAAGACACAGTTGCCGACAAGACCGCTGATTTCAGTGCAAATGCCAACAGCAAAGCAGAAGCTGCTGTTAACAAGGGCAAAGAAATTGCGACCAAGGGTTATGAATTCCAGAAAGGCAATGTCGAAGCAATCGTTGCATCTGGCAAAATCGGCTTCACTGGTGCCAAAGACATGGGCAAAACCAACATCGAATACATGAAGTCAAACATGAGTGAGATGCAGTCTGCAGTTAAAGAACTGTCGACCGTAAAATCACCTACTGACATGATGAAGCTTCAGGGCGAATATTCGAAAAAGGGTATGGAAATTGCCGTTGACCAGGCTTCGAAGAATACCGAAGCGATGATCAAATTGATGGGCGACATGTTCCAGCCAATTTCAGCACGCATGACTGCTGCTACCGGAATGGTGAAAAACGCCGTCTAATCCGGCCTAACAGGTTTCTACCGTGGTGTTTGCGTCAAACACTGTTGCCTATCTCTCTCTCCTCTCTCCCGGTGGCAGAAGTTAGCAAACACCCATAACGGCAGGAAATATTAGCCGCTCCCTCCATTGGCGAGGGGGCGGCTTTTTTTCGCTTTGGGCTCAGCCTGTGTTAAATAATAGCGCGTGATTATTTTGGGGGTTGAATTTGGCTGCCCCTGTCACCTATTTTATGCGGATGGAAGCGACTATGGCAAATGATGACGAAGACGGCACTGGCCCAGATACGCCGGGCGTTGGCATTGCCACGCGGACACGGCCAAAGACCAAAAAGCCTAGCCAGTATAAAGTGTTGCTGCTGAATGATGATTATACGCCGATGGAATTCGTCGTGCATATTTTGCAGATGTTTTTCAAAATGAGCACCGAGGAGGCGCAGCAGGTGATGCTGCATGTTCACCAGAAAGGCGTCGGCATTTGCGGAATATATTCTTATGAAGTTGCCGAGACAAAAGTAACGCAGGTAATGGATTTTGCCCGGAAGCATCAGCATCCACTTCAATGCACTCTGGAAAAAGCCTAGATACCGATGCGCGCTTAGTCTGCCGCCATGGTAGATGGAACCGTTGCCGGCGCGGTCGGCGGGTCGAGGCGCTAACGCAAAGCGCGATTGGGCCAGCTGCCAATATTATTGGGGCACACGCCAGGTGACTCTATCGTCATGTTTGCCGGAAATTTTTGTGCCGTTGCCGCTAACCGCCGGTTTGAATCTGGCGCGCTTGCTTACGGCTTTGCAAGTTGCGGCATCCAGCTGGGCATGACCGCTGCTTTGCGTCACCACACAATCAGAAACGCGCCCGCGTGTATCGACTGTGAGCTGGAATATCACGGTGCCGTCTTTCCCGGCGCGTTGCAGATCCGACGGATAATCGGACATCCGAAACCAGTCTCCGCGCCCGTTGGTAGGTTCAGGCGGAGTGACCGAACGGGCCGCTATGGCATCGGCAGTCATCACCTGCGCCGGACCTTCGCGGCGCAGATCTTTCAGGCAAAATTCCATGCGGTTCAATGCGGCGGCGCTGCCGCTTAACGAAAATGCGCCCAGCGTCACATTATCGCGCTGTATAGTCAGCTGCCGTCCCGCGCGCAGGGCTTTGACGATCCGCTTATCGAAAGCGCCGATATAGCCCTGCCCCTTATCAGATTTTGTTGCCTTAACGCCGAACCGGCCATTCCACGGCTTGCCATCAATCGCA
>ENA-ORXM01002114-ORXM01002114.1-marine-metagenome-genome-assembly--contig:-NODE-2114-length-24691-cov-4.724019_pt1 | contig 24691 bp, 19 predicted proteins | sample MGYA00237867_ERZ511480 | MGnify/ENA primary metagenome ERZ511480 (study PRJEB26309, sample SAMN06266103) | marine metagenome | isolation source: Algal blade | place: United Kingdom:Sidmouth, United... | reverse complement strand
TTTTTACAAAATTATCTAAACGAGTTCTGCTTTAAGTTTAATAGTCGCTACTTTGACGACTTATTTGGAAGGTTAATAATCGCTGCTGTATCATACAGATGTGATTATTTAGGGGAACCTTACGATAAGCATATTTATTAACTATTTCATCTGTAATATTGCCTGTGCTCCAAAACCGTAACCAATTCTCTAGAAATGTCGTCCCCAATATTTATGCTTCAAAACAGGAAATTCTTGTTGAAGTTTTCTAGAGCTCCTCCCTTTTAATTTCTTTACGAAATGGCTTACACTTTTGAGATGGGCGCTATTCTAAATGTATATGAATATGATTTTTTAAAACCACTCTTTTTAAGATTTGAACACCTACCGCATCGCATATTTGTGCCAAGAGGGAGCGACAACTTATTTGAATACCTCCCTTTAGAACAGGGTAACGATATTTGTACTCCAAAATATATGAATTGTCAAGCGAGAACCGCTATAACTATTTGTTCTTTGTCCTGTCATAAAACAAAGATAAATGTTTTTAGAAGCTAAAGAGAAATGCATTAAAGTGCATATTTTTAACTATTTCTGAGACCAATAAAACCATGTTTCAAGGGTATCATGTTATATTTGAAAACAGGGTTGAACTATTTATAGTTTAACCCTGAGCTTTTAAAACTTACGCAGATTTTAGGATAGTATCTAAAAACATTTCCTTTTTTGTCATGTATTTAGAAAATAATATGTAATTAAAATGTGACTTTTATTCAAATTCCTTTAAAGGGGTAACAATATATTATTATCATCTTTAAAGTTAGTGCAATCAATCGTTTCAATTTTGGTGTTAATTAACATTGAGTTTTTTACGGTAATATTAGGCGTGTTCTTAAAAAATATACCATACCCTTGTGCAGACTTAAATGTACAATTGTCAAAAATTATAGAAGAAGCATTATAGGGAGCCTCAGTATTAACATCAAAAATTGATACAGCTCTTCTTAGATTAGTATAATCCTCATTTATAAAAGTTAGGTTTTCTCCAAAATTATTATCTATTGAAAGTCCAGCAGAGTTTTGAAAAGAACTTGCCGTTTTATTATTTTTAAAAATAGCCCTAGATGCGCCTTTCACCTGAATACCACGATATAAGCTTTCATTAATAGTATTATCTTCAATTACGCCATCATTCCCTCTTACGATAATTCCAACATTAAAGCCTTCTATTTTATTTCCTCTCACAATATTATTTGTAGAAAGTTCGGTTTTAACTCCATTTATTTCTACAATTAATTCACCTGTTGTAATTGCTGCCTCTGACTTTGCTAGTTCATTACTTATAAAAGTATTATTTATAAATTTTGCTCCTGTACTAAATGACGAAAAAAACCCACGATCAGAATCATTATTACTCATTGTAGTATTTATTCCAGAATAGTCTATTATGCTTGCAACTTGATTATTTCTAAAAGTACACCCATCAATTTGTACGTTTTCTGTTAATTCAAAATTCTTCTCCGATCCATCTGGGTTTCTTCCTCTAAAAGGCTCAATATCTATACCTACCCTTGGGTTTGTTCCTAACCATCCGTTAGATCCTTCTTTTTCTTTTATATCTCCAGAATTACTAATTGTACAGGTTGTAATAAAAATATCTTCACCATCAGTTATACTAATATTATTACGTCTATTAGCATCTACCGTGCAACCTATAAAAGTTATATTCTTATTAAATGGATTTCCTGGGTTAAATCTAAACCCATCAGATGCTCCAGCTACAATACCATCTCCTGTAGATTCTTTTATTACTATATTGGTTGCAATAACATTTTTTGAACCTGATACAATTAATAAAGTAGGCCATTCATGAGTACCTCTAGAAATACCTACTTCGTCTAAAATATCACTATAATCATGTTTAAATCGGTCTCCTATTAAGTTTCCTCCAGTAATTTTAACATTTTCTTTAATATAAACACTTAGTAAAGATCCTCTTGGCCAATACGAAGGTTGTACACGTATAAAAGTTTTATCTGTCATTTTTAAATGGAAATTAGAAGGAGGGTGAATTGCTAATTTATCATACCCTGCAGCATTAACCCATTGGTCTCTTCCAATCTCAAAATAAGCATCCATTTTATCTATAGAAAATGTATCTCCTTTTAATTTTTTTACTAAGTCTATTGCTTTTTGAATGTTCTCTTTATTTTTTAAAGCAATTTCAACTGATGTTTCTCCTTCAGTTATATTCCATTTCTCAGGAGTAAAAATATATTCTTTCTTGTGTAGCGCAACATCCCCTTCTACATTTAAGTCTATATTTAAAAGCTCACCATCTATTGTTCCAGATTCAAAGATTAAACTACCGTTACTTAGTTTTCCTTTTCCTTCTTGCTTTATAGTGGTATTAGCAGGTAAATTTATTTTTTTTCCTTTTAAGTCGTACAAGCAATTTATTATGATAGTACTATTGGGCTTTAAATTATCTAAGCTAAAAGTACAGTTAGGTAAAGTACTTTCTACTTCTGTTTCAGTTGTATCGGTGATTTTTAAATCATCTTTTCCGCAGGCTAGTAAAAGTAATGTGAGTAAAAATAAGGATGCTTTTTTCATATTTGTATTAATATAATTACTGATTTGGGTTTGTTCTACTTAAATTACAATTGGTTATTAATACTTTATAAAAGAAATTTATATTTAATAACCTACTTAGAGGATAACGGTTTTTTTTTTATTTGGTATTGGTAGTTTGTTTGTAGTTACTTAGTTTTAGTCAATGTAGTTGTCTAAAAATACTAATTAATTGGAAAATGAGCGAAAATTTAAACCTTCACTTATTTTAAAACTTACACAGATTTTAAGATAGCGCTATAAAATAAGAAAGAGACACAAATTTGTGTCTCTTTCTTATTTTATAGGTTTAGAAAATCCTTGATAAACTCCTGTCTTTGTTTATTTAGGACGATGCATAAAGTTTTATTCTTTCATGGTGTGGTAAACATTTTGTACATCGTCATCTTCTTCTAACTTTTCTAGTAGCTTTTCTACTTCGGCTACTTGTGCTTCGTTTAATTCTTTGGTTACTTGTGGTATGCGTTCAAAACCAGAAGAAAGAATTTCTATTTTACGAGCTTCTAATTCTTTTTGTATAGCACCAAAGCTTTCAAAAGGAGCATAAATTAAAATTCCGTCCTCATCGGCAAAAACTTCTTCTGCTCCAAAATCAATCATTTCTAATTCTAGTTCTTCAGGGTCTAGATTATCTGCATTTATTCTAAAGTTACAGGTGTGATCAAACATAAAAACAACCGATCCAGAAGTTCCTAGGCTACCATCGCATTTATTAAAATAACTACGAACATTAGCTACCGTTCTTGTATTGTTATCAGTAGCAGTTTCTACCAATATAGCAATACCGTGCGGTGCATAACCCTCAAAAAGGACTTCTTTAAAATCACCGAGGCTTTTATCACTAGCTCTTTTTATAGCACGTTCCACATTATCTTTAGGCATATTAACAGCCTTTGCATTCTGTATAACCGCTCTAAGTCTAGAATTGGAATCTGGATCAGGACCACCATCTTTAACAGCCATTACAATATCTTTTCCTATACGTGTAAAGGCTTTGGACATTGCTGACCATCTCTTCATTTTACGTGCCTTTCTAAACTCAAAAGCTCTTCCCATTTCTAATTTGTATTTATGTAAGTAGACAAATTTAATAATTTTTAATAGTGATGCAAGTTTTAACGGGTAGTCTTTCGTCTTTAGAGGTTAGTCTTTAGTGAAAAAGTAGTCGTTAATCAAATTTTAGTAGCCACAGGGTATATTTAAACTAGATACCTGCTTTTTCGTATAAATTTTGTTGGTATGTTTTTCCGTCTATTGTAGGTTTTGGATCTTGAAAATATTCTTTAGTCTACCTGTCTAACGATGGTGATGATTTATAATATCTTGATAACGAATATGTAAATTTTCTGGGAGCTTTTTACTCTTTGGAAGCACCGCTAAATAACGGTCTTCATTGGTCGTAAATACACGTTTGTAAACAGGTTCAAAATAACCTAAATGTTTTACTATTTCTTTGGTAAATTCTTCGTGATGCACTAAGTCTTTACTCCCTAAATGATAAATGCCACTTTTGTTATGGTTAATTAAATAATGTATTTGTTGGGTAAGTTTATCGTCATTTGTCACATTCATAATTAAATTAGGAAAAACTTCTAAAGCTTCTTTATTAGCAATAGCAGTTTTAATTTCTTTAATTCTGGGTGAATTGTTTCCAAAAACCATTGGTAGCCTTAAAATGCCCATTTTTTCTTTGGGTATTCTAAGCAACATATTTTCGATTTTTATTTTTAATCGACCATAGATACTAAGAGATAAGGTTTTGTCGTATTCGTAGGATGGATACTGACTATAAGCATCAAAAACATTGGCAGACGAAATAAAATAGAGTTTACATTCATGATTAGTTAAATATTCAACCACATGTTGATGTGCTATTACTTGCGCCGAAAAATTACCGCGGATAGCAGAAATTATAAGTTGAGGTTTTACAGTTTCTAATACATCATAAATGTCATCTTCTTCTAAATCGTATTTAAAGAACTGTTTGTTGTCTTCGTAAGATTTACGAGCAGAATAATAAGTACCGTATGTGTCAAAATAGGAGTGAAGCTCTTTGTAGATAGCGTTCCCTATAAAACCACTGGCGCCCAAGATAAGTATTTTTTTAGTATCCAAATTTTAAAAAATTGATAAGCCTGTTTTGGTAGTTAATTGTTCTAATGCAAGCATGCCTATTTTAGAGTTTCCTCTGGGGTTTAAACCAGGTGACCAGGTAGCAACACAAAATTTATTTGGTAATAAAGCAACAATTCCACCGCCAACGCCACTCTTTCCAGGGAGCCCAACTTTAAAAGCAAATTCTCCTGCCTCATCATAGAAGCCACAGGTTAGCATAATGGCATTAATTCTTTTAATTTGATTGGTGTTAAGATATTTTTTTCCCTGCATACATATACCCTTATTCATAAAAATATAAAAAGCATTTGTTAATTGCTTGCAAGACATTGTTAAAGAACATTGAAAAAAGTAAAATTCCAAAACATCATTTACATCATTTTTAATGTTTCCGTAAGATTTTATAAGGTTAGCAGCAGCATAGTTTCTATAGCCTGTTTTTTTTTCTGAAACAGCTATTTTTTCATCATAGTTAATGCTATTGTCATTTGCAACACTTCTAACATAAGCAAGAAAGTCTTCTTTTGGGTTCTTTAAATGCGTAAATAAAATATCTGAAATTACTATAGCACCTGCATTAATAAAGGGGTTTCTTGGTATTCCGTTTTCTATTTCTAATAATGATAAATCATTAAATGGGTCTCCAGAAGGTTCTACATCTACTCTTTTCCAGATATCTTCGCCTACTATTGATAATGCCTGTGATAATGAAAAAGCTTTAGATATACTTTGTATAGAAAAGCCTTCGTCAGAATTACCTGCACTGTAATTATTTTGATAGATGTCTAAAAGGTAAATTCCAAATTTATTTTTATCTACATGCGCTAGCTCAGGAATATAGGAAGCAACAACTCCTTTATCCTTTATAGTATCTAAGTTATTGGTAATTTCATTTAATACCTCTTGAAAATTGTCCATTATTCTTTATAAAATGGAAGTTTTACAATTGTTGCCTCAACCGCTTTTTTCCGAATTTGAATATAAATTTTATTTCCTGTAGCAGAAAAACTAGTGGGAACATAACCTAACCCTATTCCTTTTCCTAAAGAAGGCGACATAGTTCCTGAGGTTACAATTCCTATAGCATTACCTTCGCTATCAACAATCTCATAATCGTGTCTAGGAATTCCTCTTTCGTTTAATTCGAAAGCAATTAATTTTCTTTTAGAACCTGCTGCTTTTTCTACTTTTAATGCATCAGCATTAACAAAGTTTTTTGTGAACTTAGTAATCCATCCTAAACCAGCTTCTAAAGGAGATGTTTCATCATTTATATCATTTCCATACAAACAATACCCCATTTCTAGGCGTAGTGTATCTCTAGCTGCCAAGCCAATAGGTTTAATGCCAAAGTCAGCACCCGCTTCAAATATTTTGTCCCAAATTTGTTGTACGTCTTCATTTTTACAATAAATTTCGAACCCACCAGAACCCGTATACCCGGTTGCTGAAATAATAACATGGTCTAAACCAGCAAAATCGGCAACTTTAAAAGTGTAAAATTTAATGGCAGATAAATCTATAGAGGTCAACGATTGCATGGCTTCAACGGCTTTAGGACCTTGAATAGCTAAAAGTGAGTATCCTTCAGAAATATTACGCATATCTGCTTTAAAATCTACATTGTATTTAGAAATGTGATTCCAATCTTTATCTATATTTGACGCATTTACGACTAATAAATACTGTGTTTCTTTTATTTTATAAACCAATAGATCGTCTACAATACCACCGTCTTCATTAGGAAGGCAACTGTATTGTGCTTGTCCAATTTCTAGTTTAGAAGCATCATTAGAGCTTACTTTTTGTATAAGGTCAAGAGCTGTTGAGCCACTAATTAAAAATTCTCCCATATGGGATACATCAAAAACACCTACACCTTTACGTACTGTTTCGTGTTCTATGTTCACACCATCATAGGATACAGGCATATTATAACCCGCAAAAGGAACCATTTTAGCCCCTAAAGTTTTGTGTGTTTCTGCTAGTGCTATGTTTTTCATGAGCTTATTTTTTTAATAAATACCCTTTTAATTCATCATAGGTAGAAATCTCAATAGCAGTTTTTTCTTTACCCATTACTTTTTGTATCTGACTAGGGATTTCCAAAGTAGTGTCTAAAGTATCTACAACAACATCCAAGAATTTTACTGGATGAGCAGTTTCTAAGAAAATACCATAAGTATCTGGATTTTTTTCTTGGTACTTTTTCAATCCTAAGTAACCAACAGCACCATGTGGGTCTGCAACATATGAAGAATCCTTGTATATTTTTAACATAGCGTCTCTAGTCTCCTCATCTGTAAAAGAATAGGAAGAAAGATTCTGTGTTAATTTTTTAAAATTATCTTTGTAGATGTGTCTGATACGGATAAAATTACTTGGGTCACCAACATCCATTGCATTAGAAATAGTAGCAACAGAAGGTTTTGGATTGTAAGTTCCTGTTTTCATATAATTAGGAACAATATCATTTACATTGGTTGCGGCAATAAAATGCTTTACAGGCATTCCTAATTGTTGTGCCATCATACCTGCACAAACATTTCCAAAGTTTCCGCTAGGAATAGAAAATACAATTTCTTTACCTTTAGATTTTGCTTGTTTGTATGCAAATAAGAAATAGTATAATTGTGGCAACCAACGAGCAACGTTTATAGAATTTGCAGATGTTAGTTGCATAGCGTCTAACAAATCTTGGTCTAAGAAAGCTGTTTTTACCATACGCTGACAATCATCAAACGTACCAGTAACTTCTAGAGCAGTTATATTCTGACCTAGAGTTGTCAATTGTTTTTCCTGAATGTCACTAACTTTTCCGCTAGGGTATAAAATAACAACTTTTACTCCTTTAACGCCTAAGAATCCGTTAGCTACTGCTCCTCCTGTATCACCAGAAGTTGCTACCAATACAGTAACTTCATTATCATTTCCTTCCGAGAAATGACCTAAGCATCTAGCCATAAAACGTGCGCCTACATCTTTAAAAGCCATAGTAGGACCATGAAAAAGCTCTAGTGTAGCTACGTTTTCCTCTAATTCTACAACAGGAAAATCAAAGTCTAAAACTTCTGCTAAGATAGATTTTAGTTTTTCCTCTGGAATAGCATCACTCACAAACTGGCGAATTGCTGTAAGCGCAATTTCTTCGTTAGATAACTTTTCTATTTCTTCAAAAAAAGAAGAAGGTAAAGGTGTAATGCTTTCTGGGAAATATAATCCACGGTCTGGTGCTATACCTTTAACAACGGCATCTGTAAAAGACACATTGGGTGCTTGTTTATTTAGACTGTAAAAATTCATTTTATTTTTAAATTGACCGAAAACGGAAGCTTGATGCTTTTAGACCGAAGACGGATGGTTTATTTAATATTTTTATAAATCAGCAATCATCAGTATTATCAAACTCTTCCATTTTTTCTCTGTAATTAGAAAAGTCTTTAATTTCTATTGATTTCTCTAGATTTATAGTTTTTTGTCCTAGTTTTTCATTTTTTATAAAACCATTTAAATAACGTCCATCTTGTTCTATAAAAATATAATTGCTATACCTTCCAGAATTCCATGCATCATCAATTAAAATATATCCATTATTATCGTTTGCGAAAACTTGAAATTTTCGCCATATTTTCTGGTTTATTTTATAATCTAAATACCTTACGATGCTTTTGTAATAAATTTCACCGGTACATTCTTGCTGAAAACTTTGAATGTATATCTGAATAACTTCTCCATTTAAAGTGCCATTAAAAAGGCTTTCTTTTTTAATGTCTTGCGCATTAGAAATTAGGAAAGACATGATTGTACAGAGCGATAGTATTTTTTTATACATATTCTATATTTTTCGTATTCCTTCTAGATTAATTTTAGATACGTGAATATCAAAATCAATTCCAAACTTCTCATAAACACCACTCATACTATCTGCTACTTTGAGTGCTTTTTCTTCACCTCTACTTAAGGTAAATACAGAAGGTCCAGAGCCAGAAATACTACAGCCTAGAGCACCAGCTTTTATACTTTCAGACTTTAATTTATCAAAACCTGGAATTAATATAGAGCGTATAGGTTCTATAATATGGTCTTCTAGTGAACGACCAATTAGTTCGTAATCTTCGGTATATAACCCAGCAATTAAGCCACCAACATTACCCCATTGCTTAATACCGTCTTTTAAATCTATCGTGGTTTTTAAAATTTTTCTAGAGTCCGATGTTTTTACTTCTATTTGCGGGTGAATTACCGTAGCATATAATTCTTTAGGAGTATTTATTTTTATAATATCTAACGGTGTGTAACTTCTAACTAAAGTAAAACCACCATAAATTGCAGGAGCCACATTATCTGCATGTGCAACACCACTGGCTAAACGCTCTCCTTCCATGGCAAATTTTACTAAATCTAAATTTGAAAAAGGATTACCTAGAAGTTTGTTCATTGCCCAAACAGCACCAGTAGAACTAGCGGCACTACTGCCAATACCACTGCCTGCTTTAATTTTCTTATATATTTCAATTTCAAAGCCACCTTGGTAATCACTTTCCGCCAATAAAGCTAAACCAGCAACACCAGCAACATTTTGTAATGTTTCCATAGGAAGGTTTTGACCTTCTAATTTGGTAATTTTTATTCCTTTTTTTTTGGTTTTTTTAACCACCATTTCATCACCTACAGCATCTAATGCCAATCCAAGGACATCAAAACCACAAGATACATTTGCTATGGTAGCAGGACAAAAAACACGTATTTCGTTACTCATAAATTAATAGTTTCCTATTCTAATAATATCTGCAAAGATACCAGAAGCAGTAACATCTGCACCAGCACCAGCACCTTTAATTATCATAGGTTGGTTAGGATATCTTTCTGTGTAAAACAGTACAATATTGTCACTTCCTTCTAGATTGTAAAAATCGTGCCCTTTTGGAATTTCTTGTAAACCAACACTTGCTTTCCCATTTTCGAACTGAGCAACATATTTAAGTTTGCTGTCCTTATCTGCAGCACTTTTATATATTTCTTGGAATGATGCTTCATGCTTCACTAAAGAAGCAAAAAAGTCTTCGTTGTTTTTTGTGTCTAAGCTTTCCTGTGGTAAAAATGGTTTGTTTTCAATTTCTTCAATACTAATTTTATTACCACTTTCACGTGCTAAGATTAATATTTTTCGCATTACATCTATACCACTTAAATCAATTTTTGGGTCAGGCTCTGTATAACCTTCTGCCTGTGCTGCTTTTACAATATCGTGGAAAGTAGTTTGGTCGTTAAAGTTATTAAAGACGAAATTTAAACTTCCAGATAAAACGGCTTGTATTTTTAAAACTTTATCTCCAGATGCAATTAAATGTTTTAAAGTATCAATAATTGGTAAACCTGCACCAACATTTGTTTCAAACAAGAAAGGAGCGTTGTATTTTCTAGATAAATCTTTTAAGTTTTTATAGTTTTCATATTCAGAAGAACACGCAATTTTATTACAAGTAACAATAGAAATACTGTTTCTTAAATAAGAAGCATAGTTTTTAGAAACATCGTGACTGGCTGTGTTATCTACAAAAATACTGTTACGGTAATTTAATTTATGAACAGTTTCAAAGAATTTATCCTTGTCTGCTTTTTCTCCACCAGCTAATTCTGATTCCCATTTGCTAAGCGAAATTCCAGATTCATCAAAAAACATAGTTTTAGAGTTACTAATTCCAATAACTCTAATATTTAATTTTAGATTCTCTTTTAAGAATTTTTTTTGTTGTTTTATTTGATGTAAAAATTTTGCACCAACATTACCAACTCCCATTACAAAGAGGTTTAATTGCTTCACATTTTCTTCAAAAAACTCTTCATGTAAAGCATTTAATGCCTTTTTCACATCGCTTTTAGGGATAACAGCAGAAATATTACGTTCCGATGCTCCTTGCGCTATAACTCTAATGTTTACATTGTTTTTACCAAGTGTGCTAAACATTTTTCCGCTTAAACCTTGGTGACTTTTCATATTATCACCAACCAGTGCTATAATAGCCAAGTCTCTCTCTGTAATAATTGGATTTATTTTTCCAAGTGATATTTCGTATTCAAAAGCAGTATTTACAATAGCAGCGGCATTTTCAGCATCATCATCCGAAATACCAATACATATAGAATGCTCAGATGAAGCCTGAGTAATAAGAACCACACTAATTTCTGAATTAGAAAGTACTTCGAAAAAACGTTTTGAAATACCAGGAATACCAACCATTCCAGGGCCTTCTAAAGATAGTAAGGTAATATTTTCTACATGACTAATTCCACGTACTGTTTTTCCTTGTTCGTTTTTAGTTTTAGTAATTAATGTACCTGCTTTCTCTGGTTCAAAAGTATTTTTAATAGTAATAGAAATGCCTTTAGATAATACTGGTTGTATTGTAGGTGGGTATAGTACTTTAGCACCAAAATGCGATAACTCCATAGCTTCTTCATATGATATATGAGGAATAGCTACTGCTTGCTTTACAATTTTTGGGTTTGCAGTATACATGCCACTAACATCTGTCCAAATTTCTAAAGAATCAGTATCTAAAGCAGCAGCAATAATTGCAGCCGTATAATCAGACCCGCCACGACCCAACGTAGTAGGGTTTCCATTTATAGATGAAGAAATAAAACCAGCTACAACTGTAATTTTAGAATCGTTACCAGCGAAAAAATCTTTACAATTAGTATTTGTAATTGTAAAGTCTACTTGTGCTTTCCCGTAATTGTTGTTTGTTTTTATAAGTTCTCTAGTATCCTTATAAACAGCGTCCATTTTCTCAGAAATAAAATACTCACTTATAATATAAGAAGATAACAGTTCTCCAAAGCTTACTATTTTATCTGATAGCTGGGGCGTTATTTCTCCAATTAAAAATGCTCCTTCTAATAAGTCTTCTAACGTATTGAGTTCGCTTTTTACTTTACTTAGAACTTTACTTTGAGACGTAATAGGAATGAAATCTTTAATGATCTCTATATGTCTGTTTTCAATTTGTTGAAGCTGTTTTTTGTATACTTTGTCTTGTTTAGCTGCTAAATTAGCTCCTTGCAATAATAAATCGGTAACACCGCCCAAAGCAGATACTACAACTATTGTTTTATTATCATTTGCGGCAACAATATTTTTTACTAAGGCTATATTTTTTGCGTTGGCAACAGAAGTACCTCCGAATTTTAGAACTTTCATTACGTATGTTGGTTAAAAGTGTAATTTATTATTTATGTAAAATAATGCAGGAAATGTACGAATATATAGTTGATTACCCCAATGGGGTAATAGTAGCCGTTGTTGTAGCGCAACCATTGTTGGTAGAAGAAATATTAGTTCGTAAGTTGATGTTAATAAGCTGCATTATTTCTCTAATAAAGCATCAAATTTAGTACTTTTGACTTCTTAATCAAATGTTTCCTGCTATTTTTACAAAAAAAACAGCATTTATCAAATATTTTTATTGAATGAAGATTTTTACTGCCGAACAAATATACCAAGCTGATAAATTTACAATTGAAAAGCAAGAAATAAAAACAGACGACCTTATGGAGAGGTCTGCTGTACAAATTTTCAACTGGATGCACCTTAGAATGCAAGGAGCTCCAGTAAAGATTCATTTGTTTTGTGGTATAGGGAATAATGGTGGTGATGGTATTGCTTTGGCAAGGCATTTACAAGAACATGGTTACAATATAGAAGTGTATGTTGTTAATTATAGTGAAACACGTTCAAAAGATTTTCTAATAAATTTAGACCGATTAAAAGATCGTAAAATATGGCCTCATTTCCTTACTGATGCTACATCGCTTCCAGAAATACATAAAGATGATATAATTGTTGATGCTATTTTTGGAATAGGATTAAATAGGGAGCCGAGTGATTGGGTAGTAGAATTAATTAAATATCTAAATCAAACCGAAGCGTTTATATTATCTGTGGATATGCCTTCTGGATTATTTTTAGATAAGCTTCCGAAGAACTTGGATGGAATTATAAAATCTAATTATGTTTTAAGCTTTCAGGCTCCAAAGCTAATTTTATTTCTTCCAGAGACGGGCATATATAGTAATCAATGGGAGGTCTTAGATATTGGATTAGATGTAGAATATTTATCGACTACAGATACTGATTATACGCTTATTGGGAAAAATGAAGTATTGCCATTGTATGTTCCAAGAGAAAAATACACACATAAAGGTTCCTATGGTCATTCATTAATTATAGGAGGTAGTTATTGTAAAATTGGAGCGGTATCATTGGCAGTAAAAGCGTGTTTAAAATCAGGAAGTGGATTGGTAACTTCTTATGTGCCAACATGCGGGTACATTCCGTTACAAACAGCATTACCAGAAGTAATGGTAATTACTGATAGCGAAGAAAAAAATATATCAAATATCTCTTTTGATACAAAGCCAACTGTTATTGGGATAGGAGTTGGATTAGGGAAAGCTGTAGAAACAAAGAAAGCATTCGAAGCTTTTGTGAAAAAAAACAAAGTTCCTTTAGTTGTTGATGCAGACGGATTAAACTTGTTAGCAGAAAGTAAAGATTTATTAAAAAAATTACCGCCTAGAACAGTTTTAACACCGCATCCGAAAGAGTTAGAACGACTTATAGGAACTTGGAAAGATGATTTTGATAAATTAAGTAAAGCAAAAAAGTTTTCGAAAAAATACGATTGTATTGTGGTTATTAAAGGAGCAAATAGCATTACTATTTACGATGGATTAGGGTATGTGAATACAACTGGTAACCCAGGTATGGCTACGGCAGGTAGTGGAGATGTGCTCACGGGAATAATTACAGGGTTAATAGCACAAGGGTATGAGCCGTTGAACGCAGCAATTTTTGGCGTTTATTTACACGGAAAGAGTGGAGATATAACTGTAGAAAAAAGTGGGTATCAGGCATTAATTGCTAGTGATATTGTAGATGCTATAGGAGCAGCGTATCTTGATTTATTTGCTGTTCCAGAAAATCCTGTTATTGAGGAGTAACAGGAGCAAGAATAAAACTTAGGTTATAACTTACTAGTTTTAACTCTTTTTTTAACCCAAGCTAAAGCATTTTCATATTTTATAAAAAACTCCATAGGCTTTTTGTAAAACATTTTTTCAATCTTAAAATTGTGCATATCTATTTCTTTAATAGATACTATAGCGAAAGCTTTTAGGTTGTCTAATTCTCTAAGATAGTCATATATAGTAGGGTCTACAGCATGTGAGTTTTTACGAAGACTAATAAAGCCAAATTTTTTGTCCCTAAAATGTATTTCTGCTATCCCAATAATTTGATAAGCTCTTTCTAAAGTTAGGGTAGCTCCTTGGTCAAAAATAGCCACCATATAGTTGTCGTAAACTTGGACTTTACCAACTTCTAATAGGTATTCTCTAACGATAATCGTTTTTTTTGATTGCCGAATTCTCATTTATTATATATATGATTTTTATAGTCTGTCTCATGCCAAATGTATGTCTATAAGATGCTATGGTGAAAAATAATAGATAAAGAGCTAATATATCTTATGTATTGCTTTTTATGATTGTTTAGATATAGATTTTTAATTTGTATTTTTCTTATAATAAAGGAGTCGTTTTACCGACTCCTTTATTTGTAAAATCTTACAATTTATGCTTTTGAAGATTTTACAGCTTTTTTAATCTTAATAGTAAGCTCATTTTTCTTAGTGTCTAGATCCATGTTAATAGTATCTCCTTCTTCTAGTTTAGAATTTACAATTTCCTCTGCCAATGCATCTTCAATGTATTTTTGAATAGCTCTTTTTAGAGGTCTAGCACCGTATTGCTTGTCAAAGCCTTTGTCTGCAATATAATCTTTTGCTTTGTTTGTCAAATTAAGATTGTACCCAATGTCTTTAATTCTTTTAAATAGTTTATTAAGTTCAATGTCAATGATTTTATGGATATCTTCTCTTTCTAAAGAGTTAAACACAATTACATCATCAATTCTGTTTAAAAATTCAGGAGCAAAAGCTTTCTTCAAAGCCTTTTCTATAACACTCTTTTGATGGCTATCGGTTTGAGATTTCATTGCTGCAGTGCCAAAACCAACTCCTTGTCCAAAATCTTTTAATTGACGAGCTCCAATATTAGAGGTCATAATAATTATAGTGTTCCTAAAATCTATTTTACGTCCAAGGCTGTCTGTTAAGAATCCATCATCTAAGACTTGAAGCATCATGTTAAAGACATCTGGATGCGCTTTTTCTACTTCATCTAATAATACAACCGCGTAAGGCTTGCGTCTCACTTTTTCAGTTAGTTGTCCACCTTCTTCGTATCCAACATATCCTGGAGGTGCTCCAACTAAACGTGAGATAGCAAACTTTTCCATGTATTCACTCATATCAATACGTATTAAGGCATCTTCTGAGTCAAACAATTCTTTTGCTAAAACTTTTGCAAGTTGTGTTTTGCCAACTCCCGTTTGTCCTAAGAAAATAAAGGAACCAATGGGTTTGTTAGGATCTTTTAGGCCTGCTCTATTTCTTTGTATGGCTTTAGAAACTTTTGCAACCGCATCGTCTTGTCCAATTACGTTTCCTTTAATTAAAGCAGGTAATTCTGCAAGTTTCTTAATTTCGGTTTGTGCAATCCTGTTAACGGGGATGCCGCTCATCATAGAAACTACATCTGCTACATTTTCTTCTGAAACGGTTTCTCTGTGCAAGCTACTATCCTCTTCCCATTTTTCTTGCGCTATAGCTAATTCTTTTTCCAATCTTTTTTCGTCATCTCTAAGCTTAGCTGCTTCTTCATAACGTTGTTTTTTAACAACAGAATTTTTTAGTTCACGAACATCTTCCAATTGTTTTTCTAACTCTAAAATTTGTTTTGGAACATCCATGTTCACAATATGTACTCTGGATCCAGCTTCATCCAAAGCGTCAATAGCTTTATCTGGCAGGAACCTATCTGTCATATATCTGTTTGTTAATTTAACACAAGCAATGAGTGCTTCCTCTGTGTAAATAACATTATGGTGGTCTTCGTATTTTCCTTTTATATTTTTAAGAATCTCTATAGTCTCTTCAACCGTAGTAGGTTCAACAATAACCTTTTGGAAACGACGCTCTAGTGCACCATCTTTTTCTATATATTGTCTGTATTCGTCTAATGTTGTTGCTCCTATACATTGAATTTCGCCCCTTGCTAATGCGGGTTTGAACATGTTAGAAGCATCTAAGCTTCCAGTTGCTCCGCCGGCGCCTACAATGGTGTGTATTTCATCAATAAAAAGAATAATATCATTATTCTTTTCCAGTTCATTCATAACCGCCTTCATGCGTTCCTCAAATTGTCCACGGTATTTTGTACCTGCAACTAAAGAGGCTAAGTCTAATGTTACTACACGCTTTCCGTATAGGATACGAGAAACTTTTTTGTTTATAATTCTTAGGGCAAGACCTTCAGCGATAGCACTTTTACCAACACCAGGTTCTCCTATAAGTAATGGGTTATTCTTTTTTCTTCTACTTAATATTTGTGAAACTCTTTCTATTTCTTTTTCTCTACCAACAACAGGGTCTAACTTATCATCTTCTGCCATTTTGGTAAGGTCTCTACCAAAATTGTCTAATACAGGGGTTTTAGATTTTTTATTGCCTTGTTGGCTAGTTCCAGTTGATCCAAAGGTGTTTTCTTTTCCGTCACTACCATCTTCAGATTCGTTTGGAAAAGATTCAGCTCTTGGTAAGTCTATAAAATCATCATCACTCGTAATCATAGATTTAAATTGGTCTTTAACACCGTCATAATCTACTTTTAGTTTGTGAAGTAGTTTTGTGGTGGGGTCGTTTTCATTTCTTAAAATACAAAGTAATAAATGTGCTGTATTTATGGCAGAACTCTGAAATAACTTGGCTTCCAAAAATGTTGTTTTTAGAGCACGCTCAGCTTGTCTGGTTAAATGTAGGTTTTTTTTATCTTTTTGTATGTTGCCGGCACCTGGGTTTGCAGGGCTTAAAATTTCTACCTTTCTTCTTAGGTGGTCTAAATCTACATCCAATGCATCTAATATATTTATTGCTTTACCGCTTCCATCACGCAATAGTCCTAACATTAAGTGCTCAGTGCCAATGAAGTCATGACCAAGTCTTAATGCTTCTTCCTTGCTGTATGCAATTACATCTTTTACTCTAGGGGAAAAATTATCATCCATATGCTATTCCTTTTCATCATTAAAAATACTAAAACTATTTATAACAACGTCAAATATTGTACCTATATTCGATAAATTTCATGGAATTCACGAAAAAAAGGGGTGAATTGTAAAAATACCTCGGTTATCTTATTAACTAAATAGGGTTATTAAAGTGTTAATAAATTCTTTTATAAAGTGTTTTTTTATACAATAAGACTCTCGTTTTTCCGTATATTGTCATGATTTTTTAACTAATTATATATATAATATTTTAATATGGCTGAAGGAGAAAAACTAATTCCTATTAATATTGAAGATGAGATGAAATCTGCTTACATTGATTATTCAATGTCGGTTATTGTATCACGTGCTTTACCAGATGTTAGAGATGGTTTAAAGCCTGTGCATAGAAGGGTTTTGTTTGGGATGCACGAGTTAGGTGTTCGTTCGAATAGCGCACACAAAAAATCTGCCAGGATAGTAGGTGAAGTTTTAGGTAAGTATCACCCACATGGAGATACATCTGTATATGATTCTATGGTGCGTATGGCACAGGAATGGAGTCTTCGCTATATGCTTGTAGACGGACAAGGGAATTTTGGTTCTATTGATGGTGATAGTCCAGCAGCAATGCGTTATACAGAAGCACGTATGCGTAAAATTGCTGATGACATGTTGGCTGATATTGATAAAGATACTGTTGATCACCAATTGAATTTTGATGATTCTTTAGAAGAACCCACGGTTTTACCTGCAAGGGTACCAAATTTATTAGTGAATGGTGCTTCAGGTATTGCGGTTGGTATGGCTACTAATATGCCACCACATAACCTAACCGAGGTAATTGATGGTACCGTAGCTTATATTGATAACAACGATATTGAGATTGATGAGCTTATTACACATATTAAAGCACCAGATTTTCCTACAGGAGGAATTATTTATGGCTATGATGGTGTAAAAGAAGCATTTCATACCGGTAGAGGTCGTGTGGTTATGCGTGCAAAAGCTGCTTTCGAAGAAGTTCAAGGTCGCGAATGTATCATCGTTACTGAAATTCCGTACCAGGTCAATAAGGCAGACATGATTAAAAAGACTGCTGACTTGGTGAATGAAAAGAAAATTGAAGGTATTTCGAGTATTCGAGACGAGTCTGATAGAAAAGGTATGCGTATCGTATACATTTTGAAAAGAGATGCGATTCCTAATATTGTATTGAATACCTTATATAAGTATACTGCACTTCAATCTTCATTCAGTGTAAATAATATTGCTTTAGTCAATGGTAGACCACAATTATTAAATGTGAAAGAGATGATTCACTATTTCGTGGAGCATCGTCATGAGGTTGTGGTACGTCGTACAAAGTATGAATTGAAAAAAGCAGAAGATCGTGCTCATATATTAGAAGGTCTTATAATTGCTTCTGATAATATTGATGAAGTTATTAAGATTATTCGAGCATCTTCAAATGCTGATGAGGCTAGAACAAATTTAATTGAACGTTTTAAACTATCTGAAATTCAGGCGAAAGCTATTGTTGAAATGCGTCTACGTCAATTAACAGGACTAGAGCAAGATAAGCTTCGTGAAGAATATGATGAGATTATTAAAACCATAGCAGATTTAAAAGATATTCTTGATCGCAAAGAGCGAAGAATGGATATCATTAAAGAAGAGCTTCTTGAGATTAAAGATAAATATGGTGATGAGCGTCGTTCGGAAATTAACTTTGCTGGAGGCGATTTAAGTATGGAAGATATGATTCCGAATGAGCAAGTAGTTATTACTATTTCTCATGCAGGTTATATCAAAAGAACTCCATTGACAGAATACAAAACACAAAACAGAGGTGGTGTTGGTCAAAAAGCTTCTTCTACAAGAAATGAAGATTTCTTAGAGCATTTATTTGTGGGTACAAACCATCAATATATGTTATTCTTCACGCAAAAAGGAAAATGTTTCTGGATGCGGGTTTACGAAATTCCTGAAGGAAGTAAAACTTCGAAAGGTAGAGCCATTCAAAACTTAATCAATATTGAGAACGATGATAAGGTAAAAGCCTTCATATGTACGCAAGACTTGAAGGATGAAGAATATGTAAATAGTCATTATGTGATAATGGCTACTAAAAAAGGAACTGTTAAAAAGACCTCTTTAGAGCAATATTCACGTCCACGACAAAATGGTATTAATGCTATTGGAATTCGCGAAGGCGATGAGTTATTAGAAGCAAAACTTACAACTGGTACTAGTCAGATTTTCTTAGGTCTGAAATCTGGTAAAGCGATTCGTTTTGAAGAAAGTAAAACGAGGCCAATGGGTAGAAATGCATCTGGTGTTCGAGGAATCACCTTAGCTCACGACAATGATGAGGTAATCGGAATGGTTTCTTTGCATAATTTCGAAGATGAATTACTAGTAGTTTCCGAAAATGGCTATGGTAAAAGATCCAGCATAGAGGATTATCGCGTAACTAATCGTGGAGGAAAAGGTGTGAAAACAATTTCAATAACCGAAAAGACTGGTGGTTTAGTAGCAATAAAGAATGTTACCGACTCTGATGATCTGATGATAATTAATCGATCAGGCATTGCCATTCGAATGAGTGTTGAAGATTTACGAGTTATGGGTAGAGCAACACAAGGAGTGAAACTCATTAATATAAAAGGTAATGATTCTATTGCAGCAGTCGCTAAGGTGATGAAAGAAGAAGATGATTTAGAAGATGTTGATATTCTTGATATTGAGGTAGATGCGGAAGATGGCACGGCTATTGATAACAAGAACATCGAACAAAGTGATCAAAGTTCAGAAGAAGAATAAATTTATAAACAATAAACTCTAATTTTTAATTAATTCGAAAATGAAAACTAAAGTATTTATACTGGCAGCCATGTCATTTACAATGGTAGGTTTTGCACAGAAAACAGAAATCAAAACAGCTGATAAGGCGCTGAAGGGCGGTGATGCAATGGCTGCTAAAACAGCTCTAGAATCAGCTTCAGGTATGATTTCTGGAGCTGACGCCAAAGTACAGGCACAATATAATTTTTTACGAGGAAAAGCTTATGCTGAATTAGCAAATGGTGGTGATGACACCGCTTTTAACGAAGCAGTTTCTTCATTTAGAAAGGTAATTGAGATTGAAGAAAAAAGTGGAAAATCTAAATACACTAATGAAACAAACCAACGTTTATCTAAGATAACTGCTGATTTGGTGAATTCAGCTGTTGAAGATAATGGCAATAAGAAGTTTGAGCAGGCTGCTGAAAAACTATATATGAGTTACAAAATTAGCCCTAAGGATACTTCGTATTTGTACTACGCTGCTAGTAGTGCAGTGAATGGAGCTCATTATGAGAAAGCTTTAGAATATTATAATGAACTGCAAGAAGTTGGTTATGATGGAAGTGGCGTAGTGTATAAGGCTACTAACATGGAGTCTGGTGAAGTTGAAATTATGGACCAAGTTCAAAGAGATTTAATGGTTAAATCTGGAACGTACAAAGATCCTATTGATGAAAAAACTCCATCTAAAAGAGCAGAGATTGTTAAGAATACTGCAATGATTTATGGTCAATTAGGTCAAGATGAAAAGGCATTGGAAGCGTATGCTAAGGCAAGAGCTAGTAATCCTGATGATGTAAACTTAGTTTTACAAGAAGCTAATTTACATTACAAATTAGGAGATAAAGAAACGTTTAAAACGATGATGGCTAAAGCTTCAGAAATGGAGCCAGACAATGCAGATCTACATTATAATATTGGTGTTATTAACATGGAGCAGGGTAACTTAGATCAAGCAAGAGCTTCATATCGTAAAGCCTTAGAAGTAGATCCTAATTATACGAACGCACAATTAAACTTATCTACTACTTATGTAAATGAGGGTAATGGTTTGATTGATGAGATGAATACTTTAGGAAACTCAAGAAGTGATATCGCAAGATATGAAGAGTTGAAGAAAAAGAAAGATGATCTTTTTGGTGAAGGAGCTAAGATCTTAGAGGATGCTTTAAAGGTTACTCCAGATAACCAAGGCCTTCTTAGTCAATTGAAGAATATATATGGAGCGATGGGAGACAATGAGAATTTCATGCGCATTAAGAAGTTATTAGGAGAGTAATTCCTGATAATTTATAAAGTAAAAACCTCCTTAATCATATTAAGGAGGTTTTTTTATATCACCTTTTTAATTACGCGCAGTGAATGTGTGTAGCTTCTTGATTCGGTGTTGAAAATTCCGGTATGATCAAGGCGATCAATTCTAGTATTGCCATGTACATGAATAATGTAATTGTCTTTCATTATAATCCCTACATGATCAATAACACCTTCTTGATTGTCAAAAAAAGCCAAGTCACCAGGCTCACTTTCTTCAATAAAACTAAGGGCTTCCCCTTGCGCAGATTGTTCAACAGCTGTTCTTTTTAATGCGTAACCATTTATTTTATAAACAAGCTGAGTAAATCCTGAAGCATCTAAACCAAAAGGCGATCTTCCTCCGGGTAAAAATGGAGCATTTAAATATTGTAATGCCGTATCAAGCAATTCTTTTTTCGCCCTTTTGTGGTTCACGAAGGTTCCTTCAAAATTATGCTCCAATATAGAGTAGTCATAGATTGTAGACCCCATAACAATGGGAATTAACCCTGAATTTTTTGAAGAAACAAACGCAACCAAATCAGAAGCAATTTTAGAGCCTTCGCTGTTGTCAATGACTTCGTATTGATCTTGCGAAATAGCAAAGATTTTGATGATTCAAAACCCATCCTTCTAAACTATCAAAAGCCGAACGAATTCTGCTCCAATGTTTACGTTGCTCAAGAACTTTAAAATGTTCTCCATACAAAAGCAGTGATATCATTTTAATGTCTGTTACAGCAGAAGATCTAATGGCAACAACACTTAAAGAACAAATACCGTACAGCATTTTAAATGAGATAGAATTGGCTACTATTTAGTTTCTTTCAATGACTATTGCCGATGCACCACCACCGCCATTGCAAATTGCAGCAGCTCCAGTTTGGGCATTATTTTGAGCTAGAACGTGAATTAATGTTACAAGAATTCTAGCGCCTGAACATCCGAGAGGGTGACCTAAAGAAACAGCACCTCCGTTTACATTAACGTTGGTGTCTGAAAGTCCGAGAAGTTTCATATTCGCTAAGCCAACTACTGAAAAGGCCTCATTGAATTCAAAGTAATCAACATCACCTATAGTAATGCCAGCTTTGTCTAAAGCTTTTGGTAGTGCTTTTGCTGGTGCTGTTGTGAACCATTTTGGTTCATGCGCAGCATCGGCATAACTTTTTATCGTAGCTAATGGTGTTAAGTTGAGCTCTTTCGCTTTTTCAGCACTCATTAAAACTAAAGCAGCGGCTCCATCATTAATAGTAGAAGCATTGGCAGCAGTAACTGTCCCGTCCTTTGAAAATGCAGGCCTTAAAGCGGGTATTTTTTCAAGCTTTACATTCTTAAACTCTTCATCTTGTGATACAATAACAGGTTCTCCCCGTCTTTGAGGAACTTCCACAGGAATTAGCTCATCATTAAATTTGCCAGCATTAGAAGCATCGGCAGACCTTTGATATGATTGTATGGCAAAATTGTCTTGATCTTCTCTGCTGAACTTGTGTTCAGTAGCACATAAATCGGCGCAAACTCCCATTGCATTTTGATCATAAACATCAACAAGGCCATCTTTTTGCATACCATCAACTAAAGTTGCAGGTCCGAATTTCTGACCTGTTCTCATATGAACATAATGCGGAATTTGACTCATGTTTTCCATGCCGCCAGCAACCACTATCGATGCGTCTCCTAAAGCAATAGCTTGAGCAGCTTGCATAACAGTTTTCATTCCAGAAGCACAGACTTTGTTTACTGTAGTACAAGGTACAGTATCAGGAATGCCAGCAAAAATTGCGGCCTGTCTCGCAGGTGCTTGACCTGTGCCTGCTTGTACAACATTACCCATTAAAACCTCTTCGATTAAACTCGGTTCGAGTTTAATTTTGTCAAGAGCACCTTTAATGGCTATAGCTCCTAAATTAGGTGCTGAAATAGTAGATAAGGCTCCCATAAAGCTTCCTATTGGTGTTCTAACAGCTGATACAATTACAACTTCTTTCATGTCAAATTCTAGTTTACTTTTTCTGCCTCAAAAATACTAAAATTAAAGGGATTTATTTGGTTTGTTAATGCATCTGATTTCCGCTGACCTAAGTCGTTTTGTGACAGATTGTTGTGATCATTTTTTTTAAAATGAATACGCATTGAAAGTCATTCTATTATAATTTTCTATTTTTGATTGTAGATACCCTTCCTATGAGCAAATCGCTTGATCAGCTTTATAAAAATCAATCACTCATTTATAAGTATATTTTATACGGAGTGGCGCTATTTTGTATAGTATTCTTTTTTCCAAAAGGAGGTCAGTTCAAATATGAATTTCCGAAAGGTAAACTCTGGCAATATGAAAATCTAAAAGCTCCCTTTGATTTTTCAATAAAAAAAGAAACAGCTGAAATTGAAAGCGAAGAACAAGCTATTAAGTCAAGCCAATTAGATTATTACCAATTTGATACTGACATTGTTCAACAGGTAAATTTGGCTTATAATAAAAAGGTACAGAACGTTTTTTCTGCAGATTCCTTTAATGAGAATCAAATCAATACGTTAACCGCAACCAGTAAAACAATTCTTGAAAAGATTTATACCTATGGTATTCTTTTGCCAGATAGTAAAAAACCTTCTAAGCCATTTTATGTATTAAAAAATAATGAAGCAAGTAAAGTGTCAGCTGATGAAGTCTTGCTGATTTCTGATGTTAGAGATGTGGTAAGTAGAACCTTGCAAAGTGAAGGTTTGCAAGGTTTTAATACTGCTTTTCAAGAGCTTTTTTTAGATATAATCCGACCTAATGTTTCTTATGATAAAACGTTGACTGATAGGTTTTTGAATGATGAATTATCAAGAATTTCATATACGAGGGGTACGGTTTATGAAGGAGATTTAATTATTGCAAAAGGTGAGGTAGTTGAAGATGATAAATATAAAATTTTAAGCAGCTTAAAGCAGGAATATCAGTCGGAGCTTTGGTCAGCTAAAAATCAATACTATATACTTTCTGGTTATGCTGTTTTGGTAGCACTTGTGCTAATGATGCTGTTTTTGTTTTTGAAAAAATATAGACCTAACATCTATGAAAATAACACCAAAGTAACATTTATTATTAGCAACATAGTCTTGATGGTTTTTATAACTACAATGGTTGTAAAATATGACGAAAGTTATGTTTTTGTTGTTCCATTGTGTATACTACCCTTAATATTAAAGACATTTTTTGATGCTAGATTGGGGTTGTTTGTACATGTATTAACTGTGTTAATTCTCGGGTTTGTGGTGCCTAATAGTTTTGAATATATCTTTCTTCAGATTATAGCAGGTATTGTTACTATACTTACTGTTTCAGAATTGTATAAAAGAGCCAATTTATTTATTTCCGTAGCTCAGATTACCCTAATTTACATGGTGGGTTATTTGGCATTTCAGGTTATTCATGAAGGAAATTTGAATACTATTATTTGGATGAATTTGGGTCTCTTTTTATTAAATGGAATGATCACCCTTTTTGCACAACCTTTGATTTATATTTATGAAAAGGTATTCGGATTGGTGTCTGATGTTTCATTGTTAGAACTTTCAGATACCAATTCAAAATTACTTAAAGAGCTTTCTAATAAAGCACCTGGTACTTTTCATCATTCTTTGCAAGTTTCCAAC
>ENA-ORXM01002113-ORXM01002113.1-marine-metagenome-genome-assembly--contig:-NODE-2113-length-24701-cov-30.471248_pt1 | contig 24701 bp, 20 predicted proteins | sample MGYA00237867_ERZ511480 | MGnify/ENA primary metagenome ERZ511480 (study PRJEB26309, sample SAMN06266103) | marine metagenome | isolation source: Algal blade | place: United Kingdom:Sidmouth, United... | reverse complement strand
AGTGTCCTGAAGTGTGCGGCGAAATTCAGGCTTACTTGTCATCAACTTTCGTGTTTTTGGCAGCGTAGTTTGGTCAGCAAAGTGCGGTGGTCAATGTGGTTTCCGCGTGGCAATGCCGTCGCCAACTATTCGTCCACGGGAACAAGCTGATTGGCGCGTTTTAGAAGTTTTGGGGTGAGAAAATGTGGGTTCGGTTTTTGATGGTCACGGGTTGATTGGTCGCTTGTCCCGTGACGGCTGCGTTGGCGTCTTTCTGGTCGGTGGGTGATGAGAGCAAGTTAAGTCTTGTTTGAATATTAGGTAATGTTAATGATGGATGAACTATATAAAGCCGCAATTTTTGGTGACTTTGATGCTGTAAAAAAGATAGTAGCCATGAGTCCTGAAGTTGTGAATAACAAAGATAAATATGGTTTTACTGTATTGCATGGATTGGCTGAAGAAGAGAATTTAGAAATTATGCAGTACTTGATTGATTATGGCGCAAATGTCAATGTGAAAAATGATGAAGGTATCACTCCTTTGCATCTTGCCGGGTGGGCAGACATCGTCAAATTGCTAATCAAAAATGGTGCAAACCTTGAGTCGGTATCGAAGAATGGGGAAACCCCCTTGGTAAATTTAGCATCGGAACAAGAACGGGAAGATGTTATTGAAGCATTGTTATAAGCTGGTGCAAATGTCAATGCAAAAAATGCCCGTGGTGAAACAGCACTCGATATTGCGATATCACGGGGAGAAAATGAAAAAATTTGTGTTATTCAGAAATATGCAGAGTAATGGAATGAGATGATAGGTCATAATTCTGGCTTACTTGTTGCTTGTGCGATTGTTTTTTGTAAGTGCGTGAGTTGTTGATGGGGTCGAAAAATGGAACTTTGGTTCGGAAGCGAGAGTTGGTTGAAGTTCACTTTTCGATTTTGGCAAGTCTGATTCTGCGACGTCTATTTGTCACACTGCACAAATTTTGAATCTGCGTGTGCATTCGAGTGTGATCTACTTTCGAAGGTGAAATGTTATGCCCATTTTGGATCTGGTTTGCTGGGCAAGGCATCTTAAATTGAGTGGCAAAATACAGGCTTACTTTTGTAATTGTTTGCGGATTTAAAAGCTCCTAGAGTGTGCGGAGAAAGCAGGCTTACTTGTTATCAGTTTTCGTGGTTTTGGCAGAGTTGTTTTGTCGGCAAAGTGCGTAGGTCAATGTAGTCTGTGCTGTCCCTGCCGTCGCCAACTCTTCGTCCACGGGAACAAGCTGATCTGGCGCGTTATAGAAGTTTCGTGGTGAGTCAATGTGGGTTCGGTTTTTGATTGTCACGGGTGGAGTGACCGCTAGTCCCGTGACGGCTGCGTTGGCGGCTCAAGGCTAGGTCGGTCTACAGATTGGTGGTCTTTGCGAGTGGATTGGACCGCCGTTTTTGGCCTAGATTTGGGCAGGTCAATTGAGTGAAATGGCGGTCTTCGACTAAACAGTGGATGGACGCGTGAACAAAAGAGGAATAGCAATATGACTACTCTAAGGCAAGAACTCATGAGCAGACTGCTTTCGATTCCTGATGTCACGATCGATCGGTGGAAAGAGACAGAGCTGTTTGGTGTAAATTACAAAGGGAAGGAAGTTGCACATTTCCAGACGGGTTCCGATTGTGAACTGGACATCCGGTTGTCACGAACAATCATTAAAAGAGAGGGTCTGATTGTGCCAGAGGAATCAACAAGCCATCTTGATAGATCTAAGAATTCTCGCTGGATCATACAAGGCTTCCACACAACAGAAGACCTCGATCAGATGGTTAGGTTGGTAAATATGGCAATTGAATTGAGATAGTGGATTTTGCCGTTACAGTAGGGAAGGCAGACCTGTTAAAATTGGCAGGAGGGTTGACCTTCACGACATGGTGCAGCGTAACTTGTTGTGTTGATTAAATTCGGGCAAAAGTTTGCAGTCGATTATTGAAAAATATGCTGACGCTTTATCAAAGTTGTGGGTTTTGGGTGGTGAATATGGGCGGGGCAATCTTGCTTGAATTGTGGTTTGTGTGTGGCGATTTTCACGGACGTGCAGCGGGGTCTGCGCAGCGGATCTCGATTGTAGGGCGACGTTTGGCCATGGCGTGATTCTGATTTCTTTGGTGATGATGTCGGGCTTGCCAAAGCCAAACTGAGTGGTTGATTCGAAGCTGCTGGTTTACCTTGCTCGGTTTGTTCTATTGTGAGAGTTGACGGTTCGAGCCGCAAAGAAAACCGCAGCAAGTCACGGATCTAAAAGTTGGTCACGGGTGAAAGTATCTTGGCTGTCTTTTCGTCGAAGTTTTCGATTGTGGCAGTGTTTTTTGTGCGGTCAATCCTGCCAATCGGTGTGGTCTGCTCATGGCAATGCCGCCGCCAACAAATCACTCCAGGCGAACAAACTGATCACGGCTTTTTTGGAAGTTTCGTGCAAATCGATGTGGGTTCCAATGATGGAAGTCACGGTCAGGTGACCGCTTGTCCCGTGAGGCTGCGTTAGCGTCTTTCTGGTCGGGGCTATGTATTGGTTCATTATATGCAAGCAAGTCAAAAGATTAAATATGCTGTGAAAAGCGGGATGCTGGGTGGAGTACTGGGCGGCAGCATGGCCGGTTTAGTTCTAACAACGTATTTTGTTGTGTGGGTGTATTTGACAGAGTCGTTAGTGTGGACCGTTTTTGTAACAATTTCTGGTGCCTTACTTGGGTTGATACTTATGAATAGTAGAGCATTAATCACATGGCATAATTTAGCGCCTAAACATATATTAGGAATGCTCACAGGATTTCTGTTTACATTTATCGTTGTTGTGCCATTAAGATATCCATCACCATTATTATCCGAAGAAGGGATAATATCTGCCTATTTGGGGGTAGGAGTACTTCTTTTATACGGTTTAATTTCGGGTCTTATTATTGGTACAATTGCGGGAGGGATTTTAGCATTTTTTGCAGCTATTCTCATCCGTGGTGAACTTCTTAAGCAGAGATGGATGGGAATCATCAGCGGCGCAGCGATCGGATTCGTAATTCTGTCGCCATCTCTTTTATCGCTGAATGAATCAACACGAAGTTCATTTACAAATATCAGCCTGGGTCTAGCATTAGGCGTGCTTTGTGGAGGAGTCGGCGGGTTAATTGCAACAAACAACTATCTCAAAAACGGAATCATTAATCGTAGATGGTAGATGATTCAACTAAAACGACGGTTGGTCGTGCACAATTCGTGCTTGTGGGTTGTCAGTGGGGTCTGCTGTCGGTAGTGATTTCTGAACTCTGTTTAGATTCATGTTTGCGCTGCAAAGTGTCTCAAACCGTTTGGCAAAAAGCAGGCTTACTTGTCGCTGATGTGGTCAGTTTTGAAAGAGTACATGGTTTGTTGATGGGATCGGAATGCGTAATTTTGGTTCGGAACCGCGAGTTGGTTAAGGTTTATTTTTCAATTTCTGCAATCCTGATTCGGTGAAGTCTATTTGTTGCACAGTTCAAGCCTTGAAACTGTATGATGGTTCGTGAGTAGTCTACTTTCGAAGATGAAATCTTATGCCCGTTTTAGATCCGGTTTGCTGGGCAAGGCATCTCAAATTGAGTGGCAAAATTCAGGCTTACTTTTGTAGTTGTTTGTGGATTTAAAAGCTCCCAAAGTGTGCGGCGAAATACAGGCTTACTTGTTATCAACTTTCGCGGTTTTGGCAGCGTAGTTTGGTCAGTAAAGTGCGGTGGTCAATGTGGTCTGTGCTGTCCCTGCCGTCGCCAACTATTCGTCCACGGGAACAAGCTAATCTGGCGCGTTATAGAAGTTTCGTGGTGAATCAATGGCGGTTCGGTTTGTGATGTCACGGGTTGATTGGTCGCTTGTCCCGTGACGGCTGCGTTGGCCGCTCACGGGTCGGTCGGATGTGGATGGATAGGTTTAGTGAAGAGACTTCTTTCAAACAATGATGTAGAGGATAGATTCTTTCAAAGGAAAACAAGTAAACAATGAGTAATGTGTATGGCCTTCCTGAGGATGCGCTAATAAAAATTCGGGAGAGAGATACTGAGTGTGTGTATTGTCATAAAGAAATGACAATTCCCAAAAATGGTGATGATCGACGTAACTGGGCTACTATTGAACACATGAATGACCAACCGCCATTCAATGATCCAACAACAGTAGCGATATGCTGTGGTAGTTGTAATTCGAGTAGAGGCGTCAAGAAGCTCTTAATCTGGTTTGAATCACCATATTGTAAACAAAGGAACATATCGTTTGTAACCGTTGCAGGACCTGTAAAAAAATATATTACAGAATACGAGATGTAAGCTACAACCAAAGGAACCAATGTATCTAAACATATGCATGACATAAAGTGGAGTAAGTTTTGGGACTAGGATTTCGCGAGCGGACTTTTGAATTTTGTTTTAATGCAGAATATTGCCAGAAGAATTCAGCAAACCTTATAACACACCCCGACATCCCTACTCAAAATAAGGAAAAGGATCTTGGGTATGATGTTAAATTTAAGATCCGAGAAGGAGGGATAGCGAGATCGTTATTTTTACAACATAAAGTGCCTTATTACGCCGGTCAACGAGTCGGTAGCAATGCAAAATTTTACGATGCCCATAATGGGCCTTATTATCGTTTTCGAGTTGATACACATCAACACAATACGCTTGTAAAACTCAGTCGTTCTCCTTTTGAAGATACCTTTTATTGTGCACCAATATTTCATAGCAGAAAGATGCTAGAACAAAATTTCTGGGACAAGAAAATAGGCGAGGATTCAATTTGGATAAACCCAAAAAAGATTGGTGCAATTCATGATAACGAAAACCACAATTTAACTTACAATGTCAATGGAGAAAATCCAGTATTACATTCAGAATGGAAGCAGATAGAGCAGTGGCATCGAGCTAGCGGTGAGAGTGCCCCGCGCCTAACAGATGTAGAGATCTCTAATGATTACATCGAACGGCTCAGTAGAAATCTGCTGTCATGGACTCAGGAATCAAAATATGAGCGGTATGTAACCCGCCAGTTACGCCAAAAATCGTCGCTAGAAATTGCTCAAGAGTTACTGGCGAAAGTTTATAGAGTTACGTGGATTCTGGCTCCCTAGACATTGCACGTTGAAGGAGTGGCTGTCGCTTGGTCGGAGTTGTCGATTGTGGCGGTCATTGTGGGCGGGGCAATCCTGCTAATCAATGTGGTCTGCTTGTGGCCCTGCCGCCGCCAACAAATCACTCCACGGGAACAAGCTGATCTGGCGCGTTTTAGAAGTTTCGTGGTAATCAATGTGGGTTCCGTTGGCAGAGTCACGGGTTGAGTGACCGCTTTGCTCGTGAGTTCAGCGTTGGCGGCTATCAGCTTGGTAGATTGTTGATTTGTGGGCTTGGCAGAACTGTTTGCGAAGCCTTTCGCTTGAGGCTGAATTTGTCATCGGATGCGTAGTTTTTGGTGAATGATTCTTGGTCCAGCTGATGCGCTTAATATTTGAGGTCTGCTGTCGGTAGTAATTTTTGAATCCAGTTTAGATTCATGCGTGCGCTGCAAAGTATCTCAAACTGTTTGGTATAAAGCAGGCTTACTTATCGCCGATGTGGTCAATTTTGTGCGAGTGCGTGGGTAGTTGATGGGGTCGGAAATCGGCAGCAATTTTTGATGCCTGTTTGGGGTTATGGGAGAGTGGAAAGTGTCTCAAACCGTTTGGTATAAAGCAGGCTTACTTGTTGCCGATGTGGTCAATTTTGTGTGAGTGCGTGGGTAATTGATAGGATCGGAAAGCACAATTTTGGTTTGGAGTCGTGAGTTGGTTGAGAGCTATTTTTCAATTTCTGCAATCCTGATTCGGTGAAGTCTATTTGTTGTAAAGCTCAAGCCTTGAAACTGCATGATGGTTCGTGAGTAGTCTACTTTCGAAGGTGAAATCTTATGCCCTTTTTAGATCCGATTTGCTGGGCAAGGTGTCTCAAAGTGGGTGGCAAAACGCAGGCTTACTTTTGTAGTTGTTTGTAGATTTAAAAGCTCCCAAAGTGTGCGGCGAAATGCAGGCTTACTTGTTATTATTTTTCGTGGTTTTGGCAGCGTAGTTTTGTCGGCAAAGTGCGTTGGTCAATGTGGTCTGCTTGTGGCAATGCCGTCGCCAACTATCCGTCCACGGGAACAAGCTGATCTGGCGCGTTATAGAAGTTTCGTGTGAATCACTGTGGGTTCGCTTTTTGATGTCACGGGTGGATGACCGCTTGTCCCGTGACGGCTGCGTTGCCTGCTATCTGATCGGTCAAATCTGCGGTTGGTCGATAGTATTGTGCTTAACCTAGTTTAAATCAGTAATCATAGTCTTCCTTGTTTTTACCCTTTACAAAATTTCTACATTACTTTCAACTGTTCAAAAAGGAAAAGGTATATGCGAGGTTATTGTTATATTAGCATCAAGTTATTGGTAGCAGTAGTGATACTAATTTTTCAAATACAACTGGTATTTGCTCAAGATAATGGAGAAGGAAACGGGGATCTTCCTAATAGCATTTTAATTGGCCCATTAGCCCTTGAAGCGGATCTTATTATCATGGGTCGGACAACTTCTGTTAACGGTCGTATGTCTAGCAATGAATTTGGTGATGAGATTATAGTAAGTGACGTTAGTGTTGAGGTATTAGAAATACTTAAAGGTGACATTCCACAAGAGCAAAGCAATATTACCATTGTTACAAAAGGTGGAGAAGTGGATGGCATCACTATGGTTAGTTCTAACTCTCCGTTATTTAGTGTGGACGACTACTCATTTTTATTTCTCCGCGAGTCAGATGAAGGTTTCGAGATTCTGTTTGGAGACCAAGGAAAATATGACATCCAGCCTAACGGTACTGTCGAGTCATCTGACGTTTTAAGTGATGTTATGAGAATTGAAATAGTCGCAAGCACTCTTGGAACAAAAACTTTTCTTCCATTTGTTAACGGGCAGAGTTCGACTCAACCCAGAGTGATGAGTATGGTCGCCCAAAATGCCCGCTTAAAAATGACCTCATCTCCCAGTTTTGTTTTGCTTGGTCCACGCTGGCTTGGGAATTCCCCATCAGTAGGTTTTTTCATAAATAATTTAGGGTTCAATGACGGCGCAGCTTCAGGAACAATTGTCCAGCAAAATGCAGCATTTACAAATGCAATGAATACCTGGAATACACAAACTGGAACACCATTTACTTATCAGCTTAATGGAACAACTACAGCGGGTGTAGCACTTGATGGAATAAATACAATAATTGTGCGAAATCAGGCAAGTGGTACTGCTTGGGCAACAGCGAATGTGTGGGGCAATGCTACCACTGGAATCATAGAGTGCGATATTGTATTTTGGGATCAGGCTAACCAGTTTTCGCCAAATGGTGTTGCAGGACATGGAGATATTGAGTCTATAGCACTCCACGAGTTGGGGCATTGTTTAGGGCTTGGTCACTCAGCCGTGGGTGTGCCTGTTATGTTTGCTTCGATTCCTGCTAATACCATCAGACGCAACCTTACTAATGATGATATCGCTGGTACACGAAGTCTATATCGTGTTGGTGGAACAAGTCGTTGGGTAGACAGTTATGGATATGAAGCGGGGGGATGGCGTGTTGATAAGCACCCACGTATGATGGCTGATGTCAATGATGATGGAAGGGATGATGTAATTGGCTTTGGGCAAGATGGGACATATGTATCGCTATCGACAGGCGCAGCTTTTTCAGATCCGCAACGCTGGGTAGACAGTTATGGCTATGATGCTGGGGGATGGCGTGTTGATAGGCACCCTCGAATGATGGCCGATGTCAATGGTGATGGAAGGGATGATGTAGTCGGCTTTGGACAAGATGGGACATATGTATCGTTATCAACAGGTTCAGCTTTCTCAGACCCGCAACGCTGGGTAGACAGTTATGGATATGAAGCGGGGGGATGGCGTGTTGATAGGCACCTACGTATGATGGCAGACGTCAATGGTGATGGAAAGGATGATGTGGTTGGCTTTGGGCAGGATGGAACGTATGTATCGTTATCAACAGGTGCAGCTTTTTCAGATCCGCAACGCTGGGTGAGAAGCTATGGATATGAAGCGGGGGGATGGCGTGTTGATAAACATCCACGTATGATGGCAGACGTCAATGGTGACAGCAAGGACGATATCATCGGTTTTGGATTTGCTGGTACATATGTATCATTAGCCGAAGACGGTGGTTTTTCATCTCCTGCGTTATGGGTAGATACATATGGTTATGGAGCAGGAGGGTGGAGAATAATCAGGCATCCGAGGCTAAGTGGAGATATGAATAATGACGGTCGTGCTGACATTGTTGGACTCGGACAGGATGGTACGTACGTGTCACTGTCTAGCTCGCTCAATGTATTCGAATAATTAGTCCCACTTTTTGTTCTCATATCAATCCTGTTTGTTGGTGTGGTCTGCGCGTACTCCAGCTGTCGCAAGCAGATAGCTCAATATGGCGATGTAGTCTTTCACGTGCAGTTTGGCCTTGGCAAGATTTTGGTCTCTTTAGTGATGATGTCAAACATTGCCAAAGCCAAACTCAGTACTTGATTTGAGGCTGCTGGTTCGCATTGCTCAGTTTATTCTATTGCGAGAATTTAGGGTTCGAGTCGCAAAGCAAACCGCAGCAAGTCACGGAACTGAAAGTTTGTCACGGTTGATAGTGGCTTTTCTGTCTTCTCATCAATGTTGTCAATCGTGGCACAGTTTTTGGGGCGGTCAATTTAGCCAATCAGTGTTGCTTCCGCGTGGCAAAGTCGCCGCCAACAGTCGCTCGTACGGATGGCTAATGATCGGGCGCGTAAGTAAGTTTTGTGTTTAGCGGTTGCGAATTCCTTCGATGACAGTCACGGGTTTAACCCGCCACCGCACAGCTCCACGTTGGCGGCTTTCGGGGCGGTCAAGTCTGTGGAGTGGTGGAAGTATCGGAGAAAAATATGGCTACATACAAACAGATACAGGAATTTGTCAAAGAAAAATATGATTTTGTGCCGAAAACATGTTGGATTGCAGACGTCAAAGAAAAAAGTGGATCGGCTCCAGCCCCAGCACCAAACAGGCTCACCGTTGATGAGCGTCAGCAACCATGTCCAGAAGATAAGCAGAGCGCAATAGAAGACGCTCTGCAACATTTCGGCCTTATTTCATAAGTTGATAATTAGGTGCTGAAATGAGAATGCCTTTACCAAATATAAAACTTGGACGTTTCCCTTTAGCATAAATAAGATGGTTTTTCCTTTACAGTTACAATTCGGATAGCAGGCAGTATGAATAATGTTCCTCCAAAAACCTTATTGAATTCCCTAAGCCAAAACGATCCCGGTGACGACACACAACGTCGATATCGATATCAGGCATTCTATACAGCACTACTGTCTTTAGAATTTTGTTCGACCAACCCTGATTTAGACATTGATGAACTATTTTGTGAGCATCATGAAGACACATTGGTTCGACTGTCAACAGGCAAGTTCATTGGTGTTCAAGTAAAAACTAGACAATCGGGAAAAGAGCCTTTTAAGTCGGATGATAGGCAGATACTTAGTTCGATTGTTCGATTCACAAACTTATACATCGAATATCCAAAGGAGTTCTGTCGTTTCGTTATTGCAACAAACTATGCATTTTGGACGGAACGCAAAAATGGTAAGAATCTACCGCATTTACTTGAATTGGTAAAGTCTGTTGGTTCGGATTCAGAAATTCAAAATAGACCACTGTTGTCATATATCCGTAAAATCTGTAGCAAAATTCAACGTGACATACCAGATGAAGAAAAACATAGAATTGTGTTCGAGGTTTTAAAAATTGTTGAAGCCACTCATGATTTGCCCAAATTTGATGACATTGAAAACAAACTGGCATGTAGTATTCCTCAATATTATGATGCCGGTGAGGCGTGTCTTGATGAGCTTATCTATGTGGCTCGCCAACTAATTAATCGGATGTTTGAGGCAGGGTCATTGCAACATGTCTCCGCTCAAAAAGCGTATTTCGCATTGTTCGAGAATCCTACGAAGCGTCGAACAGAGGAAATTATTGATGGTAAGCGTATCCGACGAGATGATGTATTAAATGTGCTTCAAAAAGCTATCAGCGAAAGTTCTTCATTAACCACACATAGTTCCGTCTCTATTGCTGATCTTCCCTCAGATATGCGTTTGCTTGAACTAAAAATGAACGAAGGAAAAATTTCTCTCCAAAATATAAGACAAGCCAGAGATAATAAATATTCTGCCGAATTACTCTTACAACAATGGGTTTACAAATATGGTGTTGAAAAAGCCGATAAGCGCTTTAAGCAATTAAATGTAATAGTAGGCAATGAATGTCAAGAGGCATATGACATTGCATTCTCAAATGATAAACCATTTGGCCAGAATATGTTGATTGACGTACGACAGCGATTGCGTAATCGAATTAAGGATGAGCCGAGTTTATTCTATAAGTGTATTTATGAGCATGTATTAGGAATATCAGGAATTCTAACCGAAATGTGCCATGTATGGTGGAGTAAAGAGTTCGAGATTCCAGAATAATGAACTTATTTCACATTTTGTCTACCCTCGAAGTTAATGATGATGTTCATCTCAGCCGTCTGTTAGTTCTGTTAGGGGCATTCATCGGTTCTAAAAATGAAGGTAAGATTGAAGGGCTCACAAAATTAGCAAAGCTCGATTTTTTGTTGCGTTATCCTGTTTACTTTGAGCGCGCTCTCAAGTCAAAAAATAAATCAATAAGTAAGTTAGACGTCAAAGAACACGAACGGCGAAGTATTGAATCAACTATGGTTAGATATCGCTTCGGCCCGTGGGATCATCGATATCGACGCTTCATAAATCTTTTGGTGGCTAAAGACTTAGCTGAAGTTAATATGAAAGGAAGGACTATTGAAATTAGCTTAACTGAACAAGGCAAACGGGTTGCCAAAACTTTAGCAAAAGATGAAGCGTTTGTAGATCTCAATCGTCGAGCGAATCTGTTAAAGACACATTTTGATATTAAAGGCACAAGATTGATGAAATTCATATACGAGACCTTTCCTGAAATCGCATCAATGAGATCGGGAGAGGAAATCGGTAAATGAATATCAAACTAGTAACCCTTACTCTGCAATGTAGGAAATCCAGAGAAGTTATCCATTTTTCTTCTCAAATCACATACATACATGGTCAGATATCTGCTGGGAAGTCTTCAATAATGCGGCTCATAGATTTCTGTTTTGGTGGTACTCTAGAAAAGACACCAGCTATTTCACAGGAACTGGTCAGTGTAGAATTAACTGTTAACATCGGTCGACATCAAGTACTCCTTGAACGAGAAGCCGAAAGTGCGAATACTATTCAAGTTACGTGGCAAGATGAGCAAAGAAATACAAGCAGCGTACTTGCTCCACTAAAGTTAAAGTCCGCTGAACAAGCGAAGCCGATTTGGTCTGAAGATATCTATAATTTCAGTGATTTGGTGTTTTATCTTGCTGACATAACACCCATCAAAGTTCGTAAGAGTAAACAGAGTGATGACTCCCCATTGATAAGGCTTAGTTTTCGGGATATTATGTGGTATTGCTACCTAGACCAAGATAATCTCGATTCATCATTTTATCGTCTGAAAGATCCGTTTCGAGGGTTAAAAAGTCGTGACGCAATGCGTTTCTTTACAGGATATTATACAGAGCGCATGAATGAGTTAGAAATAGAGCTGGATCGTGTGACAGAAGATAGGCATACCAAAATTGAAGCTGCAAAACAAATTCGTAAGTTTCTTCATGATTTTGGGTACGGCTTGGAAACGGAAATATATGCCCAAATTGAATCAATTAACGCTCAACTCGAAGTTCTAAAGGAACAGCAGCGTGCATATCGTGAGGAACATAGTCAATCAACGCATTTTACAGACGAACTTCGCCAACAATTAAGGCAACTAAGCGAGCAACTCGGCAGCGAAGTAGGGTCGCTTGAAGACTTGAATGAACGGATTAGTGAACAAACAACTCTTCAGGCAGAGTTGCTGACGGCTAAGTTTAAGTTAGCCAAGTCTGAATCCGCTACATCTATACTTGCTGGAGTAGAATTTGAGAAGTGTCCTTCCTGTGGAACTGATTTGGATACAGCTTCCGAGATTCAGACGGATGAATGTAATTTGTGCGGTAATCTTCTTGGTGCTGAAACAGAGGATGCGCTCCCTCAAACAGAATTAATGAGACGTGATTTAAACTCAAGGGTTGAGGATTTAGAAGAGTCGATTACAAGGCACCGAAATGCTCTCACACAACAAGTTAAACGCGTTGAACAATTGCGAAATAACAAAGCAGAGTTGGATGCACGCCTAAGCCAAGAACTCACAGATTACGATTCTGCGTACCTTGCTGGGGCAAGAGAAATCGATAGAAAAATTGCAACTTTGGAAGAACGATCTAGCAATCTTCGTCAGGTACTTGAAATGTACAAGGCAGTCGGTAAATTTGAACAAGAAGCAGAACAATTGAAAGACAGACAAATAGAGTTGAGAGAGTTGATTGATAGTGAAAAAATGAAATTAGGCGAAGCTGAAGAAAATGTAGTTTCTATAGAGAAACGATATAAGACAGGCTTGCTATCAGTCGGTGTACCCGGCGTATCTCCAAATGATCAAGTGGAAATTAACCGGAGAACTTGGCTCCCTTGGATTTTTCCAGAAGAAGGGGATGGGTATACGTTTTACAACGCTGGTAGCGGTGGGAAAAAGACTCTTCTGAACGTATGTTATGCACTGGCGGTGCATCAAGTTACTGAAATATCCGGTCTTCCTATGCCTACACTATTGATGATAGATACCCCGATGAAAAATATTGGTGAAGATGTAAATGAAAATATTTTTCATGCGTTCTATACCTATTTATACAACACGGCCGCTGAGACTCTTCAAAATACCCAGTTTATCATTGTCGATAAGGAATACTTTGAGCCTCCACAAGATTTCAAGGGACAGGTCGAGGCGAAATTCATGTCACCAACCGAACCGCTGATTTCATATTATAGAGGGGCATAGTCATCGCTGCTCAGTTCGTAAGGCGACAGCACAGTTCGGTTTGGCGGTGTTGTGAGGTGGTCGCAGGGGCAATTGAGTTTGCATTATAAATGGCCTGTCCGAGCAGATCGTTCAATATGGCGATGTTGTCTTTCACACGCCGTTTGGCCTTGACGTGTTGCTTGTCTCTTTGATGATAATGTCGGACATTGCCAAAGCCAAACTCAGTACTTGATTCGAGGGTGACAGTTTGCTTTGCTCGAATTATTCTATCGGTGAGAGTTGAAGGTACGAGCCGCAAAGCAAACCGCACCAAGTCACGGGGCTGAAATTTGTCATGGGTTAAAGTGGCTTTTCTGTTTTTTCATCAAAGTGGTCAATCGTGGCAGTGTTTTTGGGTCAGCAATCTAGCCCATCAGTGTGGTCTGCTCGTGGCAATGTCGCCGCCAACAGTCACTCTAGCTGAGCACTGTGATCAAGGCTCCAATGGAAGTTTTGTGTGCTGTGTTTGCGGATTCCTTTGATGAAAGTCACGGGTCAAAATCGTGCCAGCTAAGTTCAACGTTGGGCTGCTTACGGGTCAGTGAGGATAATTGCTATCCATCAGATTAGGAGTTAGTCAATGAATAGTACATATATCTATGTGCTGGTGAATCCTTCATTTAGAGATGATCTAATTAAGATAGGATTAACACGTACAAAAACACCGGAAGAAAGAGCCAAGAAGCTGACCAGCACTACTGGTGTTCCAAATGAATTTGTGGTTGCATATAAGAAGCATGTTTTTGATTCTGACCGTATGGAAAAATTGGTTCACAAATATCTAGAACCATTTCGTTCAAATCAAAGACGAGAATTTTTTGTTATACCTGTTGAACGGGCAATCAATATCATAGAGCGATTTACAAAACTCGAGAATAGCCTTGAGGCATGGAATGGACAAGTTGTAAATTTTGATGGCAAGCAACTGAAGTGGCACATGCAGGCGGACGATATCATTGCGTTCTTCAGATACGAGTCTTTACTACCTAGTGAGATAAAAGTAGTAGATTACTGGCATGCAAAAGATGATGGCGATGAAGTTTATTTCACGGGGGGGCACATTTTGGAAAGTGACTCCCTGCCGTCTAATGGGTTCCTGTCTGATGAAATGAGATTAAACCCAGGCGATTACGTTATTTGGTGTGGCAAGGATCGAAACTCTGTAAATTTGGATGAACGATCAATTAATCACTGCATTTTAAAAGTAACAGACCATTCGTATGTCTCGGGATTTTGTGCCATGCCTCGCTCTACACACGAAGGCTTCCCAATTAGATTTTCTGGACAAGGCTCGGGTATGGATCCCGTATTTCTAAAATTTGCCTACGAACAAGCCAAACAGTTAGGGATACCACGAGTGTGGGCAGAGACATACAGTTCTAGCTCAGTGTAGCAATAATTTCCAAAGAGTTTGGTATGGTGCTGATTTGGGTGGCTTCTTCTGTAGGTTGAATATGGCGCAACTGCTCTGATATGGTTCATTGAAAATAGGCTATCGCTTGGTCAAAACTGTTGATTGTGTCGGTCCGTTTTGGGCAGATAAAACTGTAGGGAAGATAAATAAGAGTGGATTTGCCACTCAAGATGATTACTAGAAATGAGAGACTAAATGAATTCTGAATCACCACTTTTTATTAGCTCACTAGAACTAATCGCCCATGCAATTGAGTTGCATTCATATAATAACCGAAAAAAATTTAAGTTCGTTATCCTGCACTTAGCAAATGCAATCGAACTAATCTTAAAAGATTTGCTTATCAAAAATAATGTCAGTATATATTCTGTCCCTAATTCATCACAAACGATAAACATTTGGAAAGCTTTTGAGGAATTAGGTCAATTAGGGATTCATATTCCAGAGCGACCAGTAATCGAACTGTTAATCGATGATCGAAATAATATTCAGCACAAATTTGGATTCCCAGATGAGCAAATGGTGAATTATTATTTGGAGAACGTAATCAGTTTTTTCAAACGCTTCATAGAGGATGAGTATGAGTTGAATTTTTTAGATGCACTGGAATTATATCTACCAGAAAATAGTATAGATACAATTAAAGGTGCTTCGTCTATCGAGCCTAAGAATATCAGTGATTCTAATGGCCTTATGATAAACGATGTTAATGGTATGGTTTATGTAAGTGGAAAAGAACTCGAACCATTAACTGCTCTCGAACAGCGACTTTTGTTGCTCTTTTATGAACGCAATAATCAGATTCTAGATAAACCAACGATTTTAAGCTTTGTGTGGGGTGATGATTACAAACCTAGTGATGATGCACGTCTCGAAAAGCTTATTAGTCGATTGCGCCAAAGAATAGAGTTTGATCCTGAAAATCCTCTTTTTCTTACTACCATACGTGGACGCGGTTATAGGTTTAATAGATTGGCTGTTACTGATGATATAGATACCGCCGAAAATAATGTAAGTGCAGACTAATAGATGCTTTAAACTTGTACTCCACACTGTCGCACGGATATCAATATAAACCTTGTCACGACAAATTGTCTCAAACCGTTTGGAAAAAAGCAGGCTCACTTGTGTTTGTTGGTGGGTTTGGCGGCGTAGTTTTGTCGGTTAAAGTGTGGTGGTCAAAGTGGTCTGTGCTGTCCCTGCCGCCGCCAACTATTCGTCCACGGGAACAAGCTGATCTGGCGCGTTATAGAAGTTTCGTGGTGAGTCGATGTTGATTCGGTTTTGATGTCACGGGTTGATTGGTCGCTTGTCCCGTGACGGCTGCGTTGGCGGCTCTCGGGGTTGGCAATAATGAGCCGGATTAGGTAGTAAAGTTTATGAGCATGAATTCACTAGATGACAAATGTCGCGCGGCTAACGTGCTTGAAGAGTGTCCCAATCTCAAATTTGATGATGATGGTTTGCTAATAGTTGACCGACAGACTTCACTAAATGGGAGCTACGTGAATTATGGTCTTCGAAGTTATGTGCCATATTCACCATTTTTCAAGAAGTTCGGTCTTGATGTCAATCAAGGGTTTGTTCATCAGTTGCTACAATACTTTTCGTCAAATAAGCGAATTACTCGATTTGGTATCCGGCTGGAGATGTCGCAGATATGCGAAGAACGGGTCTATCTTACGCAAAGACAATATTTTCGCGGGCCATCGGGTATATCCATAGAGCAATTACAAGACCCAAGGTTTCCCGAAAATAAATCGGGAACTATGACTGAACATGTTTCAGACGAATTAGATGAAAAAGTACAAGTTATGTGGAGCGCGCGGGGCAACCTAAAAACTGTCCAGATTGAGGAAATACAAAAGGTTTTACCTGATAGCCAAAAATTGGAGTACAAAACAAGATATATCCATGCGATTTGGGATACTGAAGCTATGTGTTTTGTTCATTTCGACGGCGCAATCAAACATTATCAGGCATCTAACTACGATTCGAGGTGGAATGCTAGCCTGAAAGCACGAGATCATAACTTGTCAGAAAAGAAGGAAAAACTGTTTAGACTCGACGGTAACTTAGACTTGGATGCTTGGTGCAAGTTCACAACACTTTTCTATAGGGGGAACTGGCTTGTTGAAGAATACATGTGCGGCAATGACGAACAAGCATTAGAAGAACTACGCCGTATACACAATTCCGATATCGCCAAGATAGGAAGAAAAATGATATTAGACTGTAGCTAATGGTGTTGTTGCCAAGGACGTAACAATCGTTTCTGTATTTTCCAGTTGTATACGAAAAAGCGAATGGTCCTGCCCACTGCTACATTTCAGCTCACTTGGTTTACTGCTGGTTTAAGCAAACAATGAAGTACCACTTTCAGTTCATAGGAAAAGCTATTGGTGTATAAAGTAGCAGATATTGCACACTTGCTCGACATAAAGGATAAGAATCTAATCAAACTGTGGTGCTATAAATTTTCGGATTATTTGAGCGACTCTGCTAATCCTGAAAAAGGCGAGACACGAAATTTTTCTGTTGACGACCTGCGTATATTATCTTTAGTATCGTTTTACTGGGAAGATGAACCAGATTATGTAGCCATCGAATCGCGTTTATCATCTGGCGATCAATATCTTGAGATTTACAATAACTCAATTTACATGCAAACATCTCTGTTTCAGGAGATGCCAGACGACGTTGGCGAAGACTATAAATTTTGCATTGCGTTGAATGGCGATTTTCTTCATCAGCCAATAGACGTGGCAAGATCATATAAGGATGCTGGTGATGCTCTGATCGAGCAGGCATTGTATAACGAAACTTCATACCGATTGGCTTATCCTATCTTTTTCAACTATCGTCATGCGATTGAATTGTATTTGAAGCTGTTAATTGGGGAAACTACCAAGGAAACTGAGATTCATAATATTAAGAGCCTCATGGGAATTGTTAAGAAAAAGTATGACCAAGAGATACCACTTTGGATGCGCCAACATTTGGAAAGATTCTGTGAGATTGATCCCGGTTCTCTCTCATTTCGATATGCTGGAGAGATGCCTGAAAAAGAAAGAGATCGAATCGTGTGGGTTGATCTTTATCATCTCCGTTTCGTTATGGATACCATTTGCGGAGCAATCGACAGGGCTGTCGGGCTTCTATAATTAGTAAATCTGTGTACGAAAGTGCTCAAATATTGCCGTTTGCAATTTTCACGAACGGACAGCGGAGGCTGCGCGGTGGGTGTCGCGGATGCGGCGGTGAACGGAATGCAGATTTCGGCGGGTCGAGAATGGTGCTAACGCTTGCGTGAAGTGGTCGGTTGTGGCGTTGTTTTTGGGTTGGTCGGTCCTGCTAATCGGTGTTGTCTGTGGGTGGCCCTGCCGCCGCCAACTTTGCGTCGAAGCGACAGCTATGATCAGGCCCCAATCGAAGTTTCGTGTGGAGTGTTTGCGGATTCCGCGGATGGATGTCACGGGTGTCAACCGCTGCGCCTCACGCCAGTGTTGCCCGCTTTCAGCGAGGGCGATGTTGAGGTAATGCTTGTTAGGTTGAGTAGGAGCTCTGCTGCTTAGGTCTACATGTAGGAGCTCTGCTGCTTAGGTCTACATGAATAATAGGCCAATTTAGGATAAACAATACAACGAGGTTTCTTAAAGTACTAATGCTATCAGGCCAAAAGGTAGAAATATTAGCAGAAGCAATTAAAGACGGTTATCGTTCGAAGTCACAATTACAGATAGTGATTCGAGAACGGCTAGATACGAATCTTGACTCAGTTGCAGGCGGAGAAAACCTTTCTGAAATAGTATTCAATCTTATTGACTGGGCAGATCGCTATGGGAAGCTCAATCAGCTTGTTGACGCCGTTGTTTGTGGTAACCCAAAGAACGATAGTTTATCAAAATTGACAAGTATATTCGGTGAAACATGTGAAGCAAACACCGAATCGGCATCAATTTCTGTCGAGCTAAACCTTAAACCTGACAGTGATACTGATATTCAGGTAAAAAGGCTTCGCATTCATGAACGAGCCAAAGTATCTCCAAATTCAATATTTGTAGGACGAAAGGACCAAATACTTCAAGCTGCGTCTATATTACGGGATAGTACATGGGGAATATATATCTGGGGTATTGGGGGTATAGGAAAAACAGAATTTGCGAAGCAACTTGCACATATAGTAGTAGATGGTGACCATGAGTTCAACGAAGTTCTATTTTCGACTGCCCAACAATTCACATTAGCCCCAAATTCAATTATTCCCAAAATGGGTGGTCAAGCTACGTTAAATGGGATCATTAACGACCTTATTCATGAACTTGAAGGTGAAGAAAGAAAAGAACAACTTTATAGACTGCCTCTTGCTGAGAGACTGCCTCGGCTACAAGAATGTATTGCTCATGATTCCGCAGCGGGATCACACAAGCTACTAATAATTGACAATATTGAAACCTTGTCCAAAGAGGAACAGGGGTTGTTAATTTCATTTCTACAAGAATTGCCATCTACCTGCAAGGCGATTGTAACTTCGCGCATAGCCTCTCAAATGGAGAATCTGCCCAAGCAGTTCGGTCTCAATGGGCTAGATAAAGAATCTACACTTGAATTGATTCATCAACTTGCAGAGACCAATCAAGTCGTGCAACGAAGAATTTCTACTGCTGAGGATAGTGAACTTGAGGACTTTTTTGTTGAAAGTGCGGGGTCCCCTTTGCGCGTTGAGTGGATGTTAGGGCTCTTACGTAGAGAAGAGTTAAGTGTTTCAGAGTTACTTCGAAAGGTACAGTCACGCCCTATTGACTATCCACATGAAAAGTACCTTTTTGAGGCTTTCACATTTTCACTTGAAGAACTCTTCATCTTGAAGTCTCTGGCTAATTTGCCCATTCCGCTGGCTCATAACAGCTTACAGAAAATAACGTTAATTGCTCCTGCTATATTTACAGAAACGCTAGCTGAACTACGGGAGCACGCTCTAATCCTGTCTGACGAAACTCGTAACTATTCTTTACATCCCATCGCTCGCCATCTGGCTCGAAATACTCCAATAACTGATGAAAGCTCCAGCGCAGAAATCGATTTGACTCTTCAACTGGAAGAGCAATCGATAGCATATTGGACAAGCTTCATTGGAGATAATGCATTTCGTGGAGGTATAGACGAAGAGAAGAAACATAACTTTAAGCTTATCAATGAACAATGGGCAAATTTGTATACCGTACTCTTGAATTGGCACGACAGCTCACACGATACTCGTGGGCATGACAGCAATTATTTTTCATACAATTTTATTTGGGCAGTAAATTCGTTAGGTGAATTTCTCCACTTTTATGGCTATTGGGAAGAGCATCAGGATTTGTTCGAAAAAGCATTTGATAAAGCACTGTGGCTAGGGGAGCACATAGATCAAGAAATGCTGAGCACTGCGGGCTGGTTGGCATATGGGATAGCGTGGTTGCACGGACCATATCTCAAAAGCGATTCGGAAAGACTGGGATACTGGAACCAAAAGTACCGTGAGTATATGGAGCTTACAGGGAATGAGGGAGGCATCGTTGAAAGCGAACGGCTCGACGCATATCAAGCTATGCTGCGTGACGAAAGAGAGGAAGCATTTGAAATTCTTAAGCAAGTTAAAGAAAAGTATGAAGCACTCGATCATGAAGACTCAGTTAGCCACGTCCTCAATGACATCGGAGAATTGGCACTTACGATGGGAAGACTGGATGAGGCAAGAGAAGCATTAACTTTAGCTTGCGAATATCAACATAAATGTGGCTCACATCAGTGTATTGCTTCAGTTTATGGCAATCTTGGTAATGTAGAGGTTGTCAGCGGAAATTTTCAAGCGGCAAAAGAACACTTCAATCAGCAAATTTCTTACGGGAAAAAGGCCGAAAGATTTAGCATGGTTGCACATGGTCAGTTCGAACTTGCAAAGATTCTCGCTGAGAATGGTTCGCTTGAACGTGCACTAGAACTGGCAACAAACGCAGCACCGTTAAGCAAGCAATCTCATAGTCGTAATTTTCAAGAAATTTGTGATTTAATTGATGAACTCTCACAAAAAATCAACGGCGGATAGACCGCATATGCTCGATGAATTCAATTTGGCGGTGTTGTTCGATAGGAGCTGTTCGGCCTTGGCAAGAATCTGGTCTTATGCGTGACGATGTCGGACATTGCCAAAGCCAAACTCAGTAGTTGATTCGATGGTGACAGTTTCCATTGCTCGGTCTATTCTATCGTGAGAGTTGATGGTTCGAGCCGCAAAGAAAACCGCACCAAGTCACGGTCTTGAAAGTTTGTCACGGGTTAAAGTGGCTTTTCTGTCTTTTCATCAAAGTTGTCAATCATGGCGGTGTTTTTGGGACGGTCAATCTAGTCCATCGATGTTGTTTCCGCGTGGCCATGTCGCCGCCAACTATTCGTCCACGGGAACAAGCTGATCTGGCGCGTTATAGAAGTTTTGTGGTGAATCAATGTGGGTTCGGTTTCTGATGGTCACGGGTTGGTGGACCGCTTGTCCCGTGACGGCTGCGTTGCCGCCTATCGGCTGGTCGGATCATCAGATTGGTGGACTGAGCAGTATCATTAGAATGTTGTTGCCATTGGCGATCCCAATGCATCATTTATCAGTAGCTCAATGGATTACAATGAGATCGAATTCCCAAAAATGACTAAAAGAATCTCTTCTATAATTGCGACGACACACATAGATGCACATAATCAACGATTTGCTAAAGAAGCTTTAGAGCAGATGGCGATAGACGTTAACACTGGTAACAAACCACCATTGACTTTGATGCATGATGTGACTATTCCTCCTTTAGGAAAAATGTTATCGGCAGTTGTTGAACGGCGTGAAGATGGAGAATACCAGCTAGTTGTTGAAAGCGAGATATTTGAGCATATAACTTGGACCGAAATCAATGGAACGAAACTGGCTAAAGGGGAAAGCATAGCCAATAGGAAGCCATTCGTAGACAAATATAAAGAGACATCCTCAGAACAATTCACGGTTGCAGTAGATGTCATGAACTTTGAGTCATATGAAAGACTTCAATCGTTCATGGATGAGCTAAAAGAAGAAAGTCCCGTGGATTTTGTAGAGTCAAATTTTGGTCGGAAATCAGCCATACCCGATCCGGAAATCATTATTGGTTTGGCAAAAACGATAGTAGCCTTTCTGTTAGGGAAGAAGTTAATTGATAAAATCGCAGAAAACGTTGTAGATGAAATTTCATCTAACATTGGCGATGATATTGCTGAGTTTTACACTTTGACAAAGACGGCGATTGTGAGCTTCGTCCGAAGTGCTAGACCAAAAAACAGACCCATAACGTATATTTTTGTTCTGAAGGGACAGCCAAATATTGAATTCGTTGCTCGAACAACTGATTCTAACCTCGTACTGTCTGCAATTCATTTAGAGAAAATGCAAGGTGCATTAGAGCAAGCTAGACCCACGATTGAAATGCTGGACGCAATGACTGCACAATTTCTCCTAAATGATGCTGGTGAATGGGAATTCAACTATATGTTGACTAAAACTGGTGGTGTCATCGGTACGGAACAGTCATACAAAAAACGAGATGAAGTCTTCGAGATTGCATTTTCTGCTAATGCCATAAATTCGGATGATAGCGCGACAGTTTGATTGATATGATTGAAAAAGGACTGTCGTTTAAGTAAAGTTGTTGGTTGTGGCGGTCAATCTGGGCGGGTCTATGCTGCTAATCGGTGTGGTCTGCTCGTGGCAATGCCGCCGCCAACAGTCAGTCAAGCGGAACAAACTAATTGGGCGCGTCTGTGAAGATTTTGGTGACTCAATTTCGGTTCCATTTATGGGAGTCACGGGTTAAGTGACCGTTTGTCCGCTTACTTCCACGTTGGCGGCTTCCTCGAGTATGATCCACCAGTAAACTAATTTATTCAAAGAACATAATCTGTTTTGTAATCAAGGTTTTGACAAGTGGCTACAAAATTGAATGGAAAGCAAATTGAAGCTTTAACTAATGTGTTAGCTGAGTCATTCCCGCGCATTGATCAATTAGAGCGTGTTGTAAAGTTTGGATTAAATACAGATCTCGAGGCTATTAGTGACAATCAAAATCTGGTAGATGCTTGTTTTGATTTAGCACAATGGGCAAATAGCCAAGGTCTTGTTTCTGAACTATTAGATGCTGCGTTTGAACAGAATCCAAGGAACACCGAGCTAAAAGATGTCAGAAATTCAATAAATATGAGCAATGACTCGTACAAAGACGAAAACCAAGACAGCGATTCAATAAAAAAAAGACAGCCTAAATTTGAAATAAATTTACCTTGGTTCAAAATAATGGAACTTGAACCGATATCATTTATTACAGGAATTTTGACAGGGGTTGTATTGTTAATAGGTGCATTCAATGTTTTACCTAAGGAATTTCAACAAGGATTACTAGGTACGAATGTTCATATCTTAAAACAACACATAAAGATATTCGAACATTCAAATAATACACCAGAAACATTAGAAGGTAGTCACTATAAATTACAACCTGAAAAGGAATATCGAATTGAAATCGTTAACCCTGAACTCGGTGAACATTTGGTATGGAAATTAGTTCCTGACGATTTTGGAGAGATAAATTTTAATGCTGACCTTGTCAGTGAGAAAAAATTATTTGCTGTATATACACCTCCCATCGTGCCGGATGGAAGCAGTGGTTTTATAGAGGTTTGTGAAGTTGATGAAAGCAATTTATGCCATCGCCTAAAATTACCGGAAATTAAAGTTGTCATTTCTCGATAGCTTTATCTGGCGGCGATTCAGAATACAAAGGTTCATTTGTTGAATATGAACAGACAGATTATTTTACGTATATTTATGCCACTAATAGTTTCTCTGCTTGTAATCAGTTGCCTAAATGCGTCAACTATTAGAAGAACGGAGAGTTCTATACCGCTTGAAATTACTCCTAACATAAGTATGCTTGAAAATAAACAAACGATAATTATTTCCATCGATTCAGAGTTGTGGAAAAACACGAACTTAGAATGGACCGTAAATTCACCTAACCTCGATCCTCCCGGTGAATTATTATCAACACAAGAGTCTTCGATTGTTTATCGTGCTCCAGAATCAGGAAATGGATCGGTCGAAATCGCCGTTCTTGGGTATACCAACGAATTTACTGGAACAGCGAAGGTTACATTTGATATTTTTGAAAAGAATAGCTCATCGTTTGGCCCATTGGTGTTTTGTGACAGAGATAATTTTGATTCTAATCAACAAAGTTGTCTAGAATCAAAAAATACTTTTGAAGGTGTTGTTGAGATATTGTACTTAAGTTGGGTACCTTCTGAGGAATATATGGGAGCATCATTTAAGCGTATTTGGTATATCGATGGTATTGAGTTCTTAACAACAGAAAATAGTAATGAATATGCTTATTTGGAAGTAAGGCAGCGAAGAAGTCTCAAGCCTGGTCAATACACTGTTGAGCTATTTGCAAATGGTTCTCTAGTTCAAACTGGAAATTTTATAATCAGGTAGCCAGCGGATCCGCTAGCTGACTGAGTCTGCTTTTTCGATGTCTGTAAATCTGATTTTGTGAAGTCTGTTTTCGACACAGAAATGGTTCGAAACTTTGTGGGTGATTGAGTGTGGCCTACTGTCGATGGTGGTATTTTCTGCCTATTTTGGATCGTGTCGGCGTTGCAAAGTGTCTCAAAATATGTTGTAAAATTCAGGCTTGCTTGTTATCATTATTAGTGGGTTCGGCGGTGTGGTTTTGTCGGTCAAAGTACGTCGGTCCATGTGCTTTCTTCTCGGGGTTGCCGCCGCCAACAGTGCGTCCAGCCGACAAAACTGATCACAGCTTTTTTGAGAGTTTCGTGCGAATCAATGTCGGTTCGGTTAATGGAAGTCACGGGGTAAGTGACGTTTTGCGGCTGACGCTTGGGTTGACGTCTCTCTGGTCGGTCGATTGTTGATATGTGGGTTTGGCAAAACTGTTTGTGATGCCTTTCGCTTGAGGCTGAATTTGTCATCGGATGCGTAGCTTTTGGCGAACGTTTCTTGGCCCAATGATTGATTTCTGCCGCACAAAATTTGTGATTAGCGTTTGTAGAAAATACTTTTGGTGCTGATGCGCTTAATATTTTGAAGTCTGCTGTCGGTAGTAATTTTTGAATCCAGTTTAGATTCATGCTTGCGCTGCAAAGTGC
>ENA-ORXM01002112-ORXM01002112.1-marine-metagenome-genome-assembly--contig:-NODE-2112-length-24704-cov-3.799367_pt1 | contig 24704 bp, 25 predicted proteins | sample MGYA00237867_ERZ511480 | MGnify/ENA primary metagenome ERZ511480 (study PRJEB26309, sample SAMN06266103) | marine metagenome | isolation source: Algal blade | place: United Kingdom:Sidmouth, United... | reverse complement strand
CTACTAGTTCTCCTTCTTCAACGGAGAAATTGACGTTGGAAGAACAATTGGGCAATCAATCGGGACTTTTAGACCAAAAACAGCGGGAATTGGATGCCTTGGAATATACCTTGAATCAGCGAGAAAATAATGTGCAAATTTTGCAAAATGGCTTGGAAGCACGAGAAGCGAGAATCAACGAATTGGAAGCGATGCTCAACGCCAAAGATGCACAAATGCAGCAAATACGAGCAAATATCAACAATGCCTTGCGTGGATTTACTGCCAACGATTTGACGGTGACGGAACGTAATGGAAAAATTTATGTGTCGTTGAGTCAAGATTTGTTGTTCCAAACTGGCAGCGACGCGATTGGTTTTAAAGGAAAAAATGCGATTCAACAATTGTCCAAAGCTTTACAGCAAACTTCAGATGTTGGCATCATGGTAGAAGGGCATACGGACAATACGGGTGATGCCAATTACAACTGGGATTTGAGTGTAAAACGCGCCACTTCCGTTGTGAAAGAACTGGTAAAAGGTGGTGTTGCCCCTGCCCGAGTGACCGCCGCTGGTCGTGGTTTTTATGCACCGATGGTTCCAAATGATTCAGAAATGAATAAAGCTAAAAATCGACGGACAGATATTATTTTATCTCCGAAATTGGATAGTTTGTACGATTTGTTGAAGAATTAATTTTCAGATATCCGATACACGTCAGCGCTATCGCGTATCGGATACCTGCGTTAGTGGATTTCTCTTCATCTCCTCTTTTATGAAATTAACCTTCCTACAAACAGGCGGCACCATCGACAAAGACTATCCAAAAATAACCAAAGGCTGGGCTTTTGAAATTGCTGAACCTGCCGTCAATCGCATTTTAGAAAAGCTAAATTTGCCTTTTGAATATGAAGTGTTTTCTGTTTTCAAAAAAGATAGTCAGGAAATAACAATAGAAGACAGACAATCTCTTTTTGAGTATTGCCAAGAACTAAAAAATGATAAAATCATCATCACCCACGGGACGGATACGATGATTGCAACGGGGTTATTTCTCCAAAATATTACCAATAAATTAATCATTATAACGGGTGCAATGCGTCCCGAACGATTTGCCAATTCCGATGCAGATTTGCATATTGGAATGGCAATTGGTGCGGCGAATATTTTAGAAAAAGGCGTTTTTATTGCGATGAATGGTTTGGTAATTCCCATAAATCAAGCGAAAAGAGATTTGAAAACGGGACAGTTTTATCAATGATTCCAAGACATCGACACCTTAAATACTTCAACAATCAAACACATTTAAAAAGATGATACCAACCAAAGCTGATTTACAAAAAGCACACAACAGCATCAAACCGTACATTCACAATACGCCAGTATTCACTTCTCAAACTATCAATAAAATTACGGGAGCAGAAGTATTTTTCAAATGCGAAAATTTGCAAAAAATGGGCGCATTTAAGATGCGAGGTGGAACGTATGCGGTGCAATGTTTGACCGACGAACAACGGGCAAAAGGGGTCGCAACGCACTCTTCTGGAAATTTCGCGCAAGCAGTCGCTTTGTCCGCTAAAAATTTTGGCATCAAAGCCTATATCATCATGCCCGAAAATGCACCGACGGTCAAAAAGAATGCGGTGAAAGATTACGGTGGTGAAGTCATTGAATGTGAATCAACGCTGAAAGCACGCGAAGCAACCACCGAAAAAATAGTGGCTAAAACGGGCGCAACTTACCTGCACCCATACAATCAAATGCCCGTAATTTTGGGTCAAGGAACGGCGTGTATGGAACTCTTGGAAGAAGTAGAAAATCTGGATTATGTGTTTTCTCCCGTCGGTGGTGGCGGACTTTGTGCAGGTTCAGCATTGGCGGCTCATTACTTTTCTAAAAACACGGAAGTCATTGGTTGTGAGCCGTTTGGAGCAGACGATGCATATATTTCTTTTACGACTGGCGTACTTGTTCCGCAGGAAAATCCGAATACAATTGCTGATGGTTTGCGGACTTCCTTGGGAGATAAACCCTTTCCGATTATTCAAAAATATGTAAAGGAAATTATTCGAGTGGAAGAGCAAGAAATTGTAGATGCACTACGCTTGCATTGGGAGCGAATGAAGATGGTGACGGAGCCAAGTTGTGCCGTTCCCTTGGCGGCGTTGATACGTCGAAAAGCGGATTTTCAAGGGAAGCGGGTTGGGATAATTATTAGTGGTGGAAATGTGGATGTGGCGGCGGTTGCGAAGTTGTTGAGTTAAATATCGTAATCATTATTGCTTAAAATAGCTTCTGCTAATCCCATTTCAGAAGGCTGTTTAGCAATGATAAAATTTTGAATATTCAATTTTTTCAAAGCTTTCCCTGTCGTTTCACCAATTGCAATAACCTGCTGATTATCAACAATTTGCCTATCTTCAAAGTAGGCTTCTACATTCATCGGACTGGTAAAAACCAATAGGTCAAAAAGACCGATTTCAACGTTCTTTTTTGGCACATTTTCATAGACAACTAAATCTCGAATCTCAATCGAATCATTCAGCAAACTCTGCACCGATTTACGCGAAGTTTTTGCTCTTAAAAAAAGAACATTTGAACGCTTAACTACTTTAGAAAATTGCCATGCGGTTTCTTTCGGTTCTCCAGTTCCAATAAAATCAGGAATCAGATTTTTTGTTTTTAAATAAGTGGCTGTTCCTTCACCTATTACGCCGATTTTTACGTTTTTAAAATAATCCAATCCTACCTTTTCTATAAAAAAACGCACTCCATTTTTACTATAAAAAAATAGCCAATCGGGTTTGTTAGGGATTTTAAAATTGACTGGTTTAAATTCAATTAAGGATGCTCCATATACTTCAAAATTTTCATTTTCAAGTAGCTGTTTAAAAATGCTGTCCAGTTTTAGATTTCTGGAAATGAAGACTTTTTGCATAGGTAAGTTTAGGTGGTTGAGACTTACAAAGTTTTGGAAACTTTGCAAGTCTGGCTACTTCAAAAATCTGAACTAAAACTTCTAAGCCTCCTCCAACTTCATCAACACCTCCTCCGCCAACAAATGACTCGTACTCGAAGATAATTGAACCGTTTTCAAATTACTTTCCCAAGTATCCGCTTTGGCAGCATAAACGTGAAAATTTCCTAAATCGTCGCGCTCACAATACGCACCAAAAGGCGTATGACAACCACCGCCGAGCAATTTCAAAATTTTGCGCTCCACATTCGTTACTGCCGAAACTTCTGGTTGGTGTAGTTTCTTTAAAATTCGGCGAGTTTCCAAATCATCAATCGTCGTTTGCCACGCCAAAACCCCTTGTGCGGGTGCGGGAACAAATTCTTTCGGATTCAATTTCAAAACGTGCAAGTCATTCAAATCCAACTCTAAACGACTAATTCCAGCTGCCGCTAAAAGGATAGCATCAAATTCTCCGCTCCGCAATTTTTCAATCCGAGTTGGTACATTTCCACGAATATCCCTCAACGTCACATCCGGGCGAAAATGGCGAACCATCGCTTTTCTACGGGCAGAAGATGTTCCAACGATTCCCCCTTTTTTCACTTTCATAATGATATTTTCCGTAGCATCATGTCGGACGAGCATCCAATCTGCGGGATTTTCACGGTAAGAAACGGCAGTAATTGCCAAGCCTTCAGACGAAGTTGTTGGCATATCTTTCATCGAATGCACGGCTAAATCAATCGTTCCTGCCAATAACTCGTCCTCAATTTCTTTGGTAAAAAAGCCCTTGCCTTCAATTTTATCAAAACTCAAATGTTGAATTTTATCGCCTTTTGTTTTGATAATTTTTAATTCAGATTCAACCCCAATTTCTTTTAGGCGGTCTTGTGTATAATATGCTTGCCAAAGTGCCAATTTGCTACCTCTGGTTCCTATGATTAGTTTGTTCATTCTTTGTGACAATATTTATGGTCTAATGGATATTTCCACCACAAATTTATCTTTATTTCACGACTTCAAAGGAATATTGAGGGCTAAAAGTTTTTTTTCTTCATTTAATGGATTTTTGATGACAATTGGAGGAGGATTGTAGGCTCGTTCAGCTGGCAACATAAATTTTTTGTTACACTATACTGATTCGTAGAATAGATTAACAATAAAAAAATAAGACGCACCGTTAAAAATAGAGCAAAACCTATAACTCATTATAATAGACTTCAAATGGAGTTACTAGATGTAATCATTGTATTTTTACTATCTTCAATACCTTGGTTTTTGGCGTTCCAAAAATTGAGAACACAACCTTCTGGATATACAATTTTTATAAACAGTTTGACTAAAACGTTCCTAATTGTTTTTTTGTTGTTTGTTCCATTCTTGTTGTTAGCCTTGAGTAATACGATTCCTACTCAAAATACATCAGGTTCATATAGTGCAGAAGAAATTAGACAGGCTGTGTATCTATTTATTGGATTTATGTTGGTTGTGAGTGTTTATATTAGTACTGGAATGGATTGTTATCAAATGGCTAAAGAACGTTATTTAGTATTAAATCCTCCTTTAAAAAAGAAAGAAGTACTCAAGTAAGTAAAGAACTTCAAAGCTAAGGAATGACCTTAAATCCAAATTCTCGTCTAAAAACTTCTTGCTCTCTAGTAAGTGGATTGGTGAGAATAACCTTTGCCGTATATTTTTGCTGACCTACTTTTTTAGGACGAGTACTGTACGGAACAATCCCATCAACCGCACTTAGGGTATCTCCATCAATAATAACCTCCATTAAAACTTTGGAAGCATAGCTGCCCAATCCAATTTCTGCTTCATAGGTTTCTCCTAATTGAATGTTAGGTTTATGACTGTAGGCATAAATCAAAAACTTATCATAAACCAAATCGCCATAAGAAGTTTGTTTTGCTAAAAAATTCAAGAAGGCGTTTTCACTAGTTCGAATATTATTTTGAATACAAGTTAAACTCAGCAAGACAGCCGCTAAAGGTTGATTTTGAAAATGAAACGCTGCCCATGTTGGAGCATGGCTTATACTAGCGTCATAATTTTTAGAAGAGCGAAGGGCTAAATGATTATTTAGGTAATCAAATACAGAATCTTGCTTAGATTTGTCTATAAAGATCGTATAGGGTATGCCACCCTTTTTCCAACAAGATTTAAGTAAGGTGGAATAGTTTTCAATGAGAACTTGAATTTTTTGATCTAAGCTATCTTCATACTTAGATTTTTCTCCTAAAAAGAAGGCTTCTATAAGTTCTATATTATTAGCTCCTTTTGGGCTGTTTTCTAAGAATGGCTGTTGCTTCTCAATAGCTTCTTCTTTCTTATAATAACCACCTGTTTCACGGATTAAGTGTTGCTTAATTTTATCAATCCATTGGTATAAGTCTATTCCTGCATTAGAAAATGCGCTTGCTTTTTGAAACAAAGCTTGGTAGTGTACTTTTGTTTTAGAAGTAGCTTCTATCTCCCAAAGTAATTTTTTACTAGACTCAAAAATTAGGTCATTGCTTTTTTCTAAACTCTGGTTTGAATTCAGATATCCCAAAAGAGTATCCTCTGAATAATTTTGTTGACAACTCATACCAATGAAAAGGAGTAGTAAAGATAGATAAGATAGGCGCATTTTGTAAGGAATTATAATGAATCAATAACATCAAAATAGAAGGTCTTTTTTAGGCTATCTACACGATTGGTATAAGGATTTAAAAATGTAACAAGAGGACGGTAAGCTTGCTCACCTACTTGAGTTGGTTGAATCGTATATTTCGCTCTTTGATCCTCCATTGGTTGGTTGTCTCCATTAGTGACTATAGAAATCAACATTTTATTAGGATAATTACCAAAAACAATTTCTGATTTAAATGTTTCTCCTAATCGAATACACTGTTTACTGGAAATAGCCCATAAACCTATGTGTTTATAGTCATGCATTCGCGAAATTTGTCGATCAAAAACTTTAAAAGTATAATACTCCTGCTTTCGAATGTCGTTTTGAATAGAACTCAACAAGGTCAATGTAACTGCTAAAGGTTTGTCTTTTAGTAATTCTTCTAAATACTTTGGATTATCTCGAATTTGACAAATAAAAGGCAAATCTAGTGTTACTTTTATTTGCTGCATCATAGACTTTTTTCTGCTAATATCAGCAAAAGCAGTCCCTTTGATACCACCATTGTTCCAAGTTTGTTCTATCCAATTTAGGTTGTTTTGGGACATAGATCGGATGCTTTGTGTCAAATTTTGTACTAGAGCTAATTTTGCTTGGCTCATCTCAAAACCTGAAGAATAATCTACAGAGGAACGAATGACTAGCTGCTTTAGTCCCTCAATATTATTATAAATACTATCTGCCTTTGTCGTGATATATTTGAATTTTGGATAAAAGGAATGGTACTGTGTTTTATATTTTATACTAATTTTAGCGCCTTCTATTTCTAGTGAAGTATTCTCTTTTAAGACTAAATTACTTTGTTCTATCGCCTTCTTCCAAAGTAATTGTTGTTGAATCATAGCCTCAGAGTATGGCTCTTGACAACTCACACAAGTCAACAATACAAAATTAAAGAGATAAAAAAATCTATTTTTCATAAACATAAATTAAGGGATAACATCGAAATAAAAACTACGAATAAAGGTGGTAACATCTCCTGTAAGTGGATTGGTGTAATGAATTTTTGCATCATAATGCTGTTCCCCTACTTTTTTAGGTCGAACTCTGTAAATAGCTTTTCCCTTGACTTGATTCAAAGCGTTGTCATTGACTAGCACTTCATAAGTAACCTTAGCATCATACGTTCCCAAGCCAATTTCTGCTTCATAAGTTTCTCCCAATCGAATACTTGGTTTAGAGCTTTGTGCAAAAACGTGAAAAGCTTCGTATCGAAAGTTACAACCAGAAAATTGAGAAGACAGGAAACTAATAAGCATATATTCAGAAACTAGAACATCATTTTCAATCTTCCTTAAAATAGGACAAACAGCCGCCAAAGGCTTGTTCTTAAAGTTAAAGTCTGCCCAAGTTGGATGCATGTGTTCTTTAGTTTGATAACCATCGAAAGCATACAAGGAAAGTTCTTTTTTTAGTTGATTAAAGGTGGCTTGTTTTTTATCAATATCTGCGAAGATAGTTCCTTTGAGGCCACCATCATCCCAACAAGATCCAATGATTTGAAGATAGGCGGTATAAAGAACTTTCATTTTTTGTTCTAATATTTCTACCTTAGAAATCGTTCTACTACTACTATCTGATTGGCTAGGATGCTTACTAAATAAAACCTCCTCTACAAGTGCTATATTTCTAGCTCCCTTCGGTATAAGTTTGTCCATAGATAGTGCTTCTTCTTCATAACCACCTGTTTCTAAGAGTAAGGTATCTCTAAGCCGCCATATGAATTTCTTCAAATCAGTGGATGCACTATGTACTTCTCTGGCTTTTTTTACTAAAAAATCAAGTTGAATTATGATTTTAGCACTTTCTTCAAGTTCTAGAATAAGCCTTAAAGCTGTTTCTTCTATCAACACATTACTATGCTTTAGACTTTCATCCAGTTCCAAATATTCTGTAATAATGGCATCACTATACTGCTCTTGACAACTGATTCCAAAATAAGACAAAAAGAGAAGGAGATAAATTAAATACATTTTCATAAGCATGAATTAAGGGATAACATGAAAAGAGAATTCTTTGCTAAAGGTTTCAGTTTCCCCTGTTAGGGGATAGGTAATGCTAATTTGAGCCTTGTATTTTTGCGCTCCGACCTTATTGGGACGCACTCGATAAATGACTTTTCCATCAATGGACTGCATCGTATCTTGATTGATAACGACTTGAAAAACAGATTTAGAAGAATAAGCACCTAAAGCGATTTCCGTTTTATAGGTTTCTCCCAAGCGCACACTAGATTGAGCACTATAAGCCAAGATTTCAAATTTATCGTAAGGATAATTAAAATCAACAGGCGAAACTTGGCTACTAAAAAAGTCAACCAAAACATACTGCGTTGTTTCAAGTTGATTTTGAATAGCCGTTAGATGATTCAAAACAAGTATCAAAGGCTTATTTCCAAAAGTACTTTCTGCCCAAGTTCTATGCTCTTGTGTTCGTATAAAATCTTTAGAAGATTTTAAAGTGAATTGATTTTGGACTTGTTGAACGGTTCTTGCCTTGTTGCGAATGTCTGAAAAAAGCGTTCCTTTTATGGGGAATCTTCCATCAGGTATTTGTTGCCAACAAGATTCTAGTAATGCAATGTATTGCTCAGAAAGTGCCTGTATTTTTTGGTCTAAAAGAACGGCTTTAGGCAACTTTTTTTGATATTCATAAGTTCCAGTTAGCAATATTTCAGAACTAATAGCAGTGTTTTTTGCTCCTTTGGGCATTCCTTTTAATAAAGTATCTTGAGCGGCTAAGGCATCCTCTTCGGTATAAATGCCCTCTGTTTCTTTCATCATCTTTACTTTGAGTGCATCAATAAATTCGGACAAGTCTCTTGTGTAGTCCATTACTTTTTGAGCTTTCTCAAACAAAGGCCAGTATTGTACCTTGGTTTTACAAGTTTCTTCCATCCCACGCAGGATGCCTATTGTGGCAGCATGAATAAATTCATTGCTCTTTTTTAAACTTTCATCCAATTGATAATAATGAAGCACTAAAGCATTGGAGTAGTTTTCTTGGCAACTACTAAGGCAAAACATTAAGTAAATGGAAATTAATAATCTATGTTTCATGTTGCTTGCTTATTGTACTTCAAAATAGAATAATTGTTCTCGACGTTCAATTTCTTGACTAATCAAATGTTGGAATGTCAGCGTGACTTTGTAAGCTTGTTCACCGAGTTCTTTGGGTTTAATTTGATAATTTGCTTTATTATATAGAATAGGAATACTATCCTTATTAATATTAACATTTAGTATTGATATGGGCGCATAGCTTCCAAAGCAAATTCCTGCTTCATAAGTTTCCCCAAGTCGGATACAAGATTTTTGAGAAAAGGCATACACATCAAAAAGATCATAGCCACCATAAGATGGAATTTGTCCAGTAAAGAAGCCGATTAAGGCATTTTCTTGACGTCGAATATCATTTTGAAGGGTGTAGAGCTGCGTTAAAACAATTGGCAAAGCTTTATCTTTTTTATTAAAGCTTGTATTCGTATTTAGTTGCTCAAAAACAGGTCTCCCTATTTCATCGTTTAGTCGTTGGAGTATTCTTTTTTTATAGCTTATATCGGCAAATACAGATCCTTTAATCCCTTCATTACTCCAAGAATGCTCCACTACCTGCATGGATTCTTGGTAGTAGTTTTGGGCTTTTATGACTAGACTTTCAACCGTTTTAGGATACTCTTCTTCTTGAAAATTATCTTCCAACTGTCTTTTAATGCCTTCAACATCTTCATAAAAAGTATTGGCAAGCAGTGTAATTTCTTTTATTTTAGAATAAATATCTTTATGAGAAGGCATTCTTTGGATTTTTTTATGGGCTTTTTTAATGATTTCTGACGTGTGCTTTTTGATAATTTGGTTGCTACATTCCAATTGTTTGTTTAGGTTCAAATGCTGTTCAATTAGCTCTTCAGAGTAATGGTTTTGACAACTCGTACTTAAACAGGATAGCAAACAAACTAATAATCCAATTCTCATAAAAAATAGTTAGCGGGTGACTTCAAAATAAAAGGGGTTGCGGATGAAAGTTTGTTCTTTGGTTAGGGGATTTTCCATGAGAATGGAAACTGAAAAAGCTTGTTCGCCTTTTGCTTTTGTTGAGATATGGTGCAGGGTACGGTAGGGGTGTCGCTGCTCTAAAGTGCTATCTCCAACCTTGATTTTATAGTCGTGATGTGGAATTATTTCTGGGATGATAATACTTGCCTCATAAGTTTCGCCTAATCTAATGCAGTTTTTGGAACTATTGATAGTAGCAAAAACTCTAGAACCACCAAGTGTCATTCTACCTATTTGACTAGCAAGAAAATTAATAAAGACTGATTCATTTTGCTTTACTTTTTGTTGAAGCAAATTTAAAGTAGTCAACAAAACACTGTGCTTAGACGAAACAAGTTGTTTGTCTTGTAGAGGCAAAATAGGACTTAAATTTACTTCAATTCGTTGGATACATTCTTCTCGCTTGGTACTATCTGAAAAAACAGTCCCTTTGATTCCTCCATTGTCCCAAGCCTTATCAATTAACTCGATACTTTTTTTTTGCAAATGAATTGCCTGTTGTTTCAAGGTCTGAAAGGTGGATAAACGCCCCTTTCCTACAGCTATATCTAAAGGTAAGCTAGCCATTTGATGATAAAATTGTGTGATACTATCGTAAGTGCTCTTTGTTAATTGCTCTATGTTCTTTGCTTTAACTAGGATAGGCTTATAGTATGGTTTGTAAGTGGAGGTTACTTCTAAGTTAACAAGTGTGGATTGATTGATCCTATGAATAAAAACGGTATTGTTTTGAGCACATTGATTGAGATATAAGACATCACTCGTTGGTGCTTTAGAGAACTGACAACTAGTAAAAGAACTGACAATGCCCAAGATGAATAAAATTCTATACATAGAGTTTAGGAATTAATACCATAAAAAAAGCCGCAAAATATAAGTTGAACCTACACTTTACGACTTCATAATGTTATAAACAAAAAAGGAGTACAGAAAAACAGGATAAATTTTAGAATTACTTGATCCTAAAAGACAAACCATTCACTCTACGTCCAGCTTTATCGCCAGGACAACGCACTTTTACTTCTGTGAAAGCATATTGATCGCCAGGTTTTGCTTTATGGACGGCTTTTCGAACCTCTCCAGCGAAGCGACCTCCTTTTCCTTTTATGACAATAGCATCTTGACGTTTGCGGGTATAGGTTAGATTATAAGATTGGACTTTACATAGTGCATCGTAATCAAAATTTTCCAAAACAGCTTTTAAACCAGGTTGTGCTTTAAACTCGCCAGAACCCATTGTCCCATCAATATTATCACCTAGTTTTACAAAAGGATTAGGAATTCTTTTTACTCTAAATTTAAAAGGAAAAGATTTTTCCGTTTTGAGATCTTTTACTGTAATTATAGCCTCTCCAGGTTTCGTTACGAGTGCAACGTATCCAGTAGAAGAGGTTTTTTTTAGAGCCCCTCCAGTCATTGATATTTTAAAAGAAGAACCTGCTATACCTGTTACTACAACAGCAATTGGATTCTCTACACCAATATAAAGGATATTTCGCTTATCGACAGTGACCATTATAGAAGGTTGCTCCACTTCGTACTTGAAAGATTTTGTAAAGGTTTTTATTTCACCAGTTAGGGGATTTTTTACGGATATTTTGGCATTGTAACTTTGTTCGCCCACTCTAGAAGCTTTAGCAGAATATCTAGCTTTACCATCTACAATAGAAAGTGCACGACCTCCAACTGAGACTGAAAAATTTGCTTGAGTAGAGTATGCTCCCAAAGCAATTTCAGCTTCATAGGTTTCACCTAACAAAACATAAGGTTTTGGAGATTGAGCAAAGACATCAAACTTATCATAGTTTAGTTCTAATTTTCCCATTTGTTCGGATAAAAATTTGAGAACTGCTGCTGTAGACAAATTGACTTGAGTTTGTTTTTCTGTTAATAGAATATAAGCCTCTTCAGTGGTTTTGTCCTTAAAGTTTTCTTCTACCCATTTCGTTGTTTTAGAAGGGGTGTTATAATCCTTTAATAGAAAATTGTCAGAAACCTGTGCCAAATAGGCTTCTTTTTTATACCCATTGGCAAAGATAGTTCCTTGGATACCTCCATCGTTCCAATGATTCGCTATCAGGTCCAAGTAATCCTTTCTTAATACCATCAATTTATAAAACAAAGCAGGACCTTGTTGTTCTTGTGTATTAACGCCGCCATATTGTCCTGTAATAAACACTTGCTCAATAACTTCTTTATTACTACCATCTTTGGGCATTCCAATTAAATCTATATTGCCTTTAGTTTCAGTATCAAATTGGGTATAAACACCATTAGATTCTTGTGCGACTAAATCTTTAAGAGCATAGATATACTGGTGAAATTTGGTTGTTAGGTCTTGTATTTGAACGGCCGTAGCAACGAGTGGTTGATATTGGGTTTTAGTAGTAGCAATTGCTTCTATAGAAGCAACTAGTTGTTGGTTCGAGGCTTCTATATAGGTGTTAATATGCTTCAAATTACGCATAGAAGCCATGAAATTACTATTCGTATTTTTATCCTCAGTGTCATTTTGTGTGATTGCTTCCTCAATTTGCTCGTCCGTTTCTTGTGGTAGTTGCTCACAAGAAACGCAAATGAATAGGCTTATTAGGATAGGAAAAAACAGGAAGGGTTGTTTCATTATACGTTTTATTTTATGCGTTCAAATGTTTAATTTACTTGTTTTTAACAGAGGAATTTAACTTTTAAGTTCCTTAGATGTTTATTATTAAGTGTTTTCCTGTATAAAGGGCAGAACTATTTCAATTAATATAATTATCAAAAAATAAACAATTTGAGTCTTACTGGTATCTTTTTTCTAAAATTTCATTAGAATGAAAAACTTATGAAACTCTAAAATAATGCAATGGAATACTTTGGTTTTTGGAAAGAAGAAGGGTATTTAGAAATGCCATCTATTCTTGATAGCATCAATAAAGAAAAGCTATTTGATGCGAATTTTGAGAAAAAATTATTTAAGTACTTTATGTATTCCTGTTCTCTTGGGTATACATTTAGCCCTCAATACTCTATAATTGATGGTAGTCAGATAGTGGGAGGAGATTTAATATCTGATGGAAAATGGGTCTGGACTCAAGATTTTTGGCATTATTACAAAGAAAATAAGGTAACGTTTCCAGAGGAGTTTATTCAAGATGTTAAAAAGGCCTACAGGTATCCATATTTTATATTCTTCTTAAAAATGCTGTGGTTGAGATATAGTGATCGGAAAATAGCACGAAGGCTAGAAGGTGAAAACTCCTTTCCTAAAGCGTCCTTAGATGGTAAACATTTTGACTTTGATCAAGCCACTACAAAGTACAAAACAAGCCTTTTGTTTTCTATACCTAAGAGTAGTGTAAAGGTGAAAGTTGCTCTATTTGAATTGATAGCATTATCAAGAAAAGAATTAGACCTAAACCTTTTATTAGTTGTAACTGAAGTAATAGAAACAGAAGATGAGATACAACTTAAGTTAAACACTCTATCCTTAGAGGCCTCTTTTTTTGAAAAATATTTGCATCAACACTTTTGGCTGTCTAGGGTTTATCTAGATCAAAATATAGATTTAGAAAATGAAGAGGATAAAGAAATAGAAAAAGCTACCTTAAAAGAAATTGAGGTACTCAATTTGAAATAGCATTCACTCCTAATACCAAACAGAAACTTCTTCCAAAGGTTTGCGCTGAATGTCAGGAACAACCGCCTCTTCAGAAGCATAGCCAACAGGCAACAACAAGATTGCACGTTCATTTTTAGGACGTTCTAAAATCTTTTCCAAAAAATTCATAGGACTAGGCGTATGCGTCAAAGAACACAAACCTGCTTGATGAATGGCAGCAATCAAAAAACCAGCGGCTAAACCAACGGATTCATTAACATAATAATTCTTGCGTTTGCCTTCTGGGTGAATGTCATACGCTTTTTTGAAAACAGCAATCAAATAAGGCGCATCTTCCAAAAAAGGCTTGTGCTCATCCGTTCCTAGAGGCTCCAAATCTCGAATCCATTCCTCTGACATTCTACCATGATAATTTTCTTGTTCCTCCTTTTCGGCAGCAATTCTAATTTTTCGTTTCATCTCTGGAGAGCTAATAACTGCAAAGGTCCAAGGTTGTTTGTGTGCGCCAGAAGGAGCTGTAGAAGCTGTCTTAATGATATTTTCAATCACTTCTTTAGGCACAGGTTGAGTCGAAAAATGACGTACAGTACGACGAGTATCCATATCTTCATAAAAAGCTTTAGAATTTTCTAACAATTGTTCATCAGAAAGAATAGGGCGAGCATGAGGAATAAATGGATGCGTGTTCATAACAGACTGTTTTTTATATTGGTAAAATAGATAGGAATGATTTTTCTTAAAGCATAGTAGCGTCCAACATTAATTCATCTTCACGATGCGTTAATCTTTCTAATTGTACTGGAATTAATTGATTGATTAATGCTTCGTTGTAATCAATAGCAATTTTGATGTAGTTTTGTGTAAAGCCAGTCATCTTACCATCAACATTCTTTCCCTCCATCAAAGCAACTTGTTGGGTGCTTTCGTATTGCTCGTAAAAATGGCGACGTTTTTTTTCAGACAAGATGCGCAACATTTCATTGCGTTCTCTACGGATGTGTACAGGAACGACATTGTCCATTTCGGCAGCAGGAGTATTGGCACGTTCAGAATATGTAAAGACGTGTAAATAGGAGATGTCTAATTCCTGAAGGAATTGATAGGTTTCTTTAAAATCCTCGTCTGTTTCTCCAGGGAAACCAACAATTACATCCACCCCAATACAACAATGTGGCATCTGTTGACGAATAGAGGCTACTCGATCAGCATACAATTCACGCTTGTAACGACGACGCATTTCACGCAATTGCTTATTATTACCAGACTGCAAAGGAATATGAAAATGTGGCACAAAACGCTTGGAATTAGCAACAAATTCAATGATTTCATTGGTTAGCAAATTGGGTTCAATTGAAGAAATTCTAAAACGATCAATACCTTCTACCAAATCCAATTCTTTGATTAAATCAATAAATAAGGCTTCTTTTTTAGGTTTTAAACCTTCAATAACTTCTGTTCCATTACCAAAATCACCAATATTAACACCTGTCAAGACAATTTCTTTAATGCCCATTGCTGCAATTTCTTGTGCATTGTGTACAATACTTTCAATGGTATTGCTTCGGCTAGCTCCTCTTGCTTGTGGAATTGTGCAAAACGAACATTTATAATTACAACCATCTTGTACTTTTAAGAAGGAACGGGTACGATCTCCAAAAGAAAAGGCATTGACAAATTCGTTGGCTTCTTTGACATCACCAGCTTGCACCATACCTTTGGAAGGTGCTTTGCTCAAGTCATCTACATAGTCTAATATTCTGAATTTCTGTGCGGCTCCCAAGACCAAATCTACCCCTGGTATGTCAGCAATTTCGTCTGGTTTTAGTTGAGCATAACAACCCACCACGACCACAAAGGCATTGGGAGAATTGCGAAGTGCTTTACGAACTGTTTTCCGACATTTTCGATCCGCAAAGTCCGTTACAGAACAAGTGTTGATAACATAAATGTCAGCAGGTTCTTTAAATGCAACTTCACTATAACCTGCATCCTCAAATAGGCGCCCAATGCTAGACGTTTCAGAATAATTTAACTTGCAGCCTAAGGTATGAAAAGCTACTGTTTTTGGTGTTGCCACGGCAATTTATTTTTTCATTATAATAATGTGCAAAAATACGCATTTTTATAGAATTCTCCTAATTTGTATGCTTAGGCTTGTTGGTTATTTATTAGCTTCTTATGGAGGCTTTATTTATGTTCTTTTTTAGGAATAAAACCAAATAAAAGGACAAGTGCATACGCCCAAAGAACCCAAACGCTGAGTAAAATAACTTGTTCTATCTTCAATAAAGGAAAAATGATAGTGTGAAATTTAATACAAAATATATCACAAAACATACCTGGTAATGCCATTAAAAGGGAACTTTTTACTTGAGCATCAAGAGTTAACTGGAAGCGATTAAATACCCATCGAACTAAAAAATATAAAGTAGGTAATACAATAATAAACGAAGAGCCTATCACTAGATTGTTTTCTACTAGAAACAGATGCTGCCCCCAAAACCTAACGATTAAAGTTGCGATCAACCAAACAGAAAACCCAAAGACTAAGCTACATTTTTGATAATTCATAAATTCTATTTTTTATAGATGAAAGAATGAACTCAAAATTAGGTGCTTGATAGGAAAAATAACTTGACTTAAGTTAAGGATTTTTAGTAATTCTATTTCTAATTCTACTCAAACTCTCTGCTTTGACACCAATATAACTAGCCAATTGAAAAAGTGGAACTCTTTGTAGTAATTCAGCATCTTTTTTCAATAAGTTTAGATAACGTTGTTCTGGGCTAGAGATAATGTAAGAAGACAGCATTTCTTGATAATTACCTAGCTCCTGTTCCAAAATCATTCTGGCAAAGGATTCTAATTTGGGAAATGTTTTTAGTAATTTTTTTTCTACTTCATAGGGAATAAGAAGCAATGTACAATCTTCAATACACTCTAAATAATGATCAGAGGGTTTCCGTTCAATAAAGCTTCTAAGTGAGGTAATGAATTTATTTTCTGTATAAAAAAACGTTGTTTTTTCTTCACTATTGATAGAATAGAATAACCGAACACAACCTTTAAGATTGAAATAAGATACATGAGAAATCATTCCTTCTTTTAGAAGCAAGTGCCCTTTTTTGTACGTTTTGATCTCTATTAGAGAATAGATTGCTTGAATCTCATCTTCCTTTAATGGAACATAATTGGATATATAGTCAATAAACTTAGATTTCATGTTTGTTTGTATAACTTTTAAAAACGATCCGTCATCGCCAATAAATAATAATCCAATAGAACCAAAGCTGCCATAGATTCTACAATGGGTACCGCTCTTGGAACGACACAAGGATCATGTCTTCCTTTGCCATCAACGGTTACAGTATTCCCTTTTACATCAATAGAGGACTGAGGGCGCATAATGGTTGCCACAGGTTTAAAAGCGGTTCTAAAATAAATATCCATACCATTGGAAATACCACCTTGAATACCACCAGAATAATTACTAGTGGTTTTGATTTGCCCATTCTCTTGCACAAAAATATCGTTGTGTTCAGAACCACGCATACTTACCCCATCAAAACCAGAACCATATTGAAAGCCTTTGCAGGCATTAATACTCAACATTGCTTTTCCTAATTCTGCGTGTAAGCGATCAAAAATGGGTTCACCTAAACCAACTGGGCAACCTTGAATGATGCAACTAACCACACCACCAGTTGTATCTCCTTCTTTTTTTATTTTTTTAATGTAGGTTTCCATTTCTTTTGCCTTTATCAAATCAGGACAACGAACAGGTGTTTGTTCAATCAAGGAAAAGTCTAATTCTTCTCTAGATTGTTGGATTTCTAAAGGACCGACTTGGCTGACATAAGCCGTGATTTTGATGCCTTTTTGTTCTAAAATCTGTTGTGCAATAGCTCCTGCTGCAACACGAGCAGCTGTTTCACGAGCAGAAGAACGACCGCCACCTCGATAGTCTCTATTGATATATTTTTTAGCGTAAGTGAAATCTGCATGAGAAGGGCGAAATTTATCTTTGATGTGTTCGTAATCTTTTGGCTTTTGATTGGTATTGGCAATAAATAGGGTCAGAGGTGTCCCAGTTGTTTTGCCTTCAAAAGTGCCAGATAAAATTTCAAATTCATCGGCTTCTTTTCTTTGAGTTACAATCTTAGATTGTCCTGGTTTTCGTCGATTGAGCTGATTTTGAATGTATATCAAATCGAGTTTTATCCCTGCGGGGCAACCATCAATAACCACCCCAATTCCCGTTCCATGCGATTCTCCAAAAGTGGTAATTCTAAAACTATGTCCGAAAGTATTTCCTGGCATTTATCAAGTAATCAGCTAAGCACTAAGGTAATAAATCCCATCCATATCCTTTGCCATTAGAAGCATTGAATTGAATGGCTCTGACCAACCCATATTTACTATGATAAAAATTTGCTGTCCCAGGTGCTCCATAGGGAATGTCTCGATTATCAATAAAAACGTTCAATCTTGGATAAGTGATATCAAGGCTTTCAAAATCATTAGTGTAAGCCATTAATGTACCATCGTATAATGGTTGAGTCGTGCTCCAACCAACGATGTCAACTTCCATTTCATCATATTCCCCAAGTAAAAAACTAGCATTGGTCTGAGACGAAAACTGAAATAATCTTGTTTTTAATCTTGAATCTTTAGAACTTACAATAAGCGTCGGCTCAGGCGATTCTTCATTAATTGTGAGATAATAGTAGAATTCAGTTTCTGGGAATGGAACATTAGAGGCCCCAGTTCTTGAAGCTGATCGCTCTGTCAGATTTTCTTTAACTAGAAAACCATTTTCATCCTCCGAAATTATTTTTACCATTAATGTATCGGTATAATATAAAAAATTAGACCTTTGTAAATCAGTGTATTCGTTGCCTATAAAAAAGATGTATTTATTTGACTGACCTACTTCTAGGTTTTCATAATTAATGATATTTCCAAGATCAAGCGCAGGATCCTGATTTTGATCATCTTTTTTACATGAATTTAGGTAAAGGAACGCAACAATTATCCACGCGAACTGTAATATTCTCATTGGGAATAGATTTAGGTGAAACAGTATGGTGGGGGGAAGTATTTTTTTCTCAGAACAAATATGTTGAAAAATTGTAGGCCAGAAATTCTTTTTTGAAAGTAACTTGTGACATGGATTTTGTATCAAAAGATATTCTTAATAAACTCGAATATGATAAAATCATAGAAATTGCTAGTTCCCATTGCTTTGGAGACTTGGGTAGGAAGGCTGTGTGTGACTTAAAACCTCATATTCAATTTAAAGCTATTACGACCTATTTAGCTGAGACCTCTGAACTACTAAAGATTTTAGGTTTAGAGACTCATTTTAAATTAGGGGCTTACGAGGATGTCTCTGAATACCTCAAGTTACTGAGGGTGGAAGATTATGTACTGGAAACCACTCAGATTCGCCTAATCTATAACGTGATAACAATTATTGCTGGAATCGATAAATTCTTCACAAAAGAGCATCGCGAGAAATATCCTAATCTCTACTTTCATATTTCAAAATTAGAGATATTAAGTGACCTTCTATTTAATATCAACAAGATTCTTGACGAAAAAGGATACATAAAGAGCAATGCTTCTCCAGAATTGGTTAGGATCAGAGCTGCAAAGGCTTCCAAGATTAAAGAACTTGACCGGCAATTTAGAAAAGTCATAAATGACTATAAAACAAAAGGTTGGCTAACGGATAACGAAGAGAGTTATAGAAACGGTAGGAGAGTTCTTTCAGTGCCTGCAGAACATAAACGAAAGATAAGAGGAATCATACATGATGAATCCGCCACTGGGAAGACTGCTTTTATAGAACCTGAAAAAATCATTGAGATCAATAATGATCTGTTTGACCTAGATTCTGATGAAAAGCGGGAGGTCTACCGATTGCTTAAAGAGTTATGTAATCAAATACGTCCCTACATTGAGGATCTGGCGGATTATCAACAGGCAATAGTCAATTATGATGTCATTTGGGCGAAAGCCAATTTAGCTTCATCCTACACTGGGGTACTACCTAAACTAGTTGATAAGCCAACCTTAGGAGTTAAAGAGGCGGTCCATCCTTTGCTTTATCTCAAAAATCTAGAGCTGGGAAAAGAGACTATTCCTTTTTCGATGGATCTACATGATCCCAATCGACTATTGGTAATCTCTGGTCCTAATGCAGGGGGAAAGTCCGTGTGCATGAAGTCTGTAGGGTTACTCCAACTATTATTGCAAGCTGGCTTTTTGTTACCAGTAGATGAAAATTCTGAGTTTGGAATTTTTGAATCCATGTTTACTGATATTGGTGATGAGCAATCCATTGAAGATGATCTAAGTACCTATAGTTCTCGACTGAAAAACATGAAGAGGATCTTAGACCATTCAAATGATAAGTCATTGGTCTTGATCGATGAATTTGGCTCTGGAACGGATCCTAAATTAGGAGGGGCGATAGCAGAAGCGCTTTTAAAAGAACTTAATCATAGAAGGTCTTTTGGAGTCATCACCACGCATTATTCCAACTTAAAAATATTTGCTTTTAAGACCAAAGGGATAGTGAATGGTGCGATGCTCTTTGACGATGAGAAACTCACTCCAACTTATATGCTCAAGATAGGGCGGCCAGGTAGTTCTTTTGCTTTCGAGATTGCAGAAAAGTCTGGTCTGAACAATAAAGTAATGAAATATGCCAAGTTCAAAGCAGGTAAAAACGCCAAGGCTGTAGAAGAATTATTGGTAGAGCTTCAATCTGAAAGGAAGCAGATCGAAGATCAACTTAAAGACTTGAAAGAAAAAGAAGCAAAGCTTGAAAAGCTGATCAAAAATTATGAGGTGATGAATGCGAACTTAACAGTCAGACGTAAAAAACTGAAACTGAGTAGTAAAGAGATTGAGCTACAGCAAAAACAAAGAGAGAATAAGGATCTTAATAAACTTATTAAAGAATTAAAAGATACCAAGGATTTAGAAAAGGCTGAAAAAATAGTTAGCGAATTTAAAGCTAAAAAGGAGGATATAAGTAAGGAGGTAAAAGTTTTGAAAGAGGAGATCTATGAGGAAGAATATGTTGATCAAAAACCTATTGAGGCTGGTGATTTTGTAAAGCTAATGAGCGGCGGTTCTGCAGGAAGAGTAGAGCGCATAAAAAAAGGGAAAGCGATCGTGATGATGGGTTTGATGAAAATGACTGTTGATGTGAAAGAACTTATTCAGGCCAATGAACCGCTAGAAATCAGATCGAAATCGGTAAAAACCAATATTGCTTCTACAGCGACTTTTGAATCTAAGCTAGACATCAGGGGTTTGAGAAGAGAAGAAGCATTGCAGATCTTAGAGGTCTTTGTGGACAAGGCAATAATGACCTCAGTCGATAGCATAAGGATCATACATGGCAAAGGAAATGGGATATTGAGACAATCAGTTATCAAGAAGCTGAAAGAATATAGTGCTGTGAGTTCTTGTCATCATCCGGCTAGAGAGCAAGGGGGTGAAGGGGTGACTATAGCGATGTTGAGTTAAGGTATATTAATAAAGGACCAATGGCTTTGTTAGAAAAATGCCATCGATCCTCTATCAAATTTGCTTAAAACATATCTGTTGAAGCAAAATGGAAGTTTCCTTCAATTGCTGCATTTTCATCAGAATCAGAACCATGAACCGCATTTTCGCCAATGCTCGCAGCGTATAGCGCTCTTATCGTGCCAGGAGCAGCATCTGCTGGATTAGTAGCACCAATTAGTTTTCTGAAATCTTCAACTGCATTGTCTTTCTCTAAGATGGCTGCAATGATAGGCCCTGAAGACATGAAGTCCGTTAATTCGCCATAAAAAGGCCTCTCCTTGTGTACTTCATAAAATTCACCAGCTTTCTCTTTGGAAAGGTGTGTAAATTTTAAAGCTACGATTCTAAATCCACCATCAGTGATGTGTTTTAATATTGAACCTATATGCCCAGCTTTTACAGCTCCAGGCTTGATCATAGTGAAAGTTCTATTTCCTGCCATTTTGTTAAGTTTTTTTATTTAGCGGCAAAACTAATTAAAAAAGTCACCAACTGTAATCTTTTATTAGATAAATAACGTACTATTTATTTAGGCGATATAAATAGTTAATTTTAACTTTGTTTACAATGTTATTTTAGACTTAAAGTCGTTAATCTTTAAATAGACCGTATAATTTACTTGAACATTTCAAATGATAAACTTAGAGAATCTTAAAATAGTACTATCTAGCCCTAAAGATATCGTGATTACTTCTCACCGTAACCCAGATGGGGATGCTGTAGGATCATCACTAGCACTATACCACTTCCTTAAGACCTACAATCATAGTATTACTGTGGCTTTCCCATCAGAATTTCCACCGATCTTTGATTGGATGAAAGATTCTGATAAGATCATGATCTATGATATCCATACAGAGGAGTTGAATGCTAAGATAGATCAGGCAGACCTTGTTTTCGCATTGGACTACAATAGCTTAGATAGAATTGATCGTATGGGTGATTATATCCGTAAGGCAGAAAAGCAGATCGCGATGATCGATCATCATTTATACCCTGATGATTTTGCAGAGTTTGTCTTCTCAGATACATCAGCTAGTTCAACTTGCGAAATGATCTATGATTTCATCCAAATGTTAGATAAGGATAAAGATCTTACCTTAGAAATTGGAGAGTTTATCTATACAGGTATCTTGACGGACACGGGCTCCTTTAAGTATGCCACATCACCAAAGTTGTTTAGGATTGTTTCAGCTTTAATGGAAAAAGGTATCGATAATGACAAATTACAAGGTGCAATTTTTAACAGCCTCAACATTAAAAACTTAAAGCTCTTAGGTCATTGCTTGAACAATAGGATGGAATATCTTGAAGAATTTAAGACTGGTATTATAACCTTGTCGAAAAAGGATTATGAGCATTTTGACATTCAAAGAGGAGATACCGAAGGTATAGTCAATTACCTTTTAATGGTAAAGGATATACATTTAGCTGCATTTATAACAGAGCAACCAACGATCGTAAAGATATCTCTGCGATCTAAAGGAGACATTGCTGTCAATGAGATCTGTAGCAAGTACTTCAAAGGAGGAGGACACAAAAACGCTTCAGGAGGAGCTTTTTATGGCACACTTAGCAATACTCTAAAAAAGTTTAAAGAAATTCTTCCAACAGTCTCCAAACTACAAACTGCCTGATTCTCACTGTCATTCCCAGTTGGTAAATAGGTCTTCATAAAGGCACTAAAAATTCTAATACGTTTTTAGTATGTTTGCATCAAATAAATTTTATCTGATGCGACTATTAATATTTTTCTTCTTAGGTACCATATTGTTTTCTTGCAAAGTACACCAAAGCGAAGTAGAGCAGCATTTTGGTGGCAAACTGGACGGCGAACTTCTGCCCGGTTATAGTTATATCAACCACACCAAGAAAGATGGCGTAAAGCCGAAAGAGGGCGACTATGTATATTTCAATTATTACTTTTTGCTGAAGGATTCTCTTTTGCATACAAACGCCGCGGCAAATAGGCCGGAGAAGATGAATATTCCACCTGCTGATGAAAAAGTAGCACCTCAAATGGAGCCTATGCTTGAAGCTTTTAAAAACATGTCAGTAGGTGATAGCTTGAGCATGTTCATTCACATAGACTCCTTTCCAAGCAAACCTAACGATCTGGGTGATGCCAAATTTATTACACAAACTTTTATTCTCATGGATATTAAGTCTCAAGAGGAATATACTGCTGATATGGAAAAAGAGCGTGCTGAAAAAGAAGCAAAAGCAAAGATCTATCAGGCTAAAGAAGGAGAGATCGCAGAGATGGTTGGCAAAACAGCCAAAGATTACACGAGTGGTAAATTGGATGGTCAAATAAAAACCACCTCATCTGGATTGAAATACATTATTCATGAAAAAGGTAGTGGCCCTTTACCAGAAAAAGGAAGTAACGTTGATGTAGAATATTATGGCGCACTTACAAGTGGTCAAGGCTTTGATAACTCCTACAAAAGAGGCGATACGTTCAAGTTTCCATTAGGAATGGGCAGAGTAATAAAAGGATGGGATGAAGGCATAAGTCTTTTAAATGAAGGGACCAAGGCAACCTTCTTTGTACCTTCTCATCTGGCTTACGGCAAAGCTGGCGCACCTCCGACTATTCCCGAAGATGCAGAGTTGATCTTTTATGTGGAATTGGTTAATGCCAAAGCACAATAATAATCTCGCAGAAGTAAAGGATAAATTTTGTTTTTTTAGAATAACTACACTACAACCTAAATATGACTACCGAACATTTAAGTAAGCTCAAAGAAAGATTGGAACTTCTAAACCAATATCTTTGACGTCGATAACCGACAAGTCAAAATAAAAGAAAAAGAACAATTAGCAGGTGATCCTGATTTCTGGAAAGATCCATCAAGGGCTGAATCCATACTAAAAGAGATCAAACTCAACAAAAAATGGATCGAACAATACCTTACTGTATCAGACAAGATCGATGATACAGAGGTTATCCTCGAGTTCTTCAAAGAAGGAGAAAGTTCAGAAGAGGAGCTCGAAACTAAATTTAACATTGCTACAGAGGCCATTGAAAATCTAGAATTCAAATCAACACTGGATAGTGAAGAAGACGCCTTGAGTTGTTTGCTAGAGATCAATGCTGGTGCCGGAGGGACCGAGTCCTGTGATTGGGCAGAGATGCTACAACGCATGTACACCATGTGGGGCGAAAAAAGTGGCTATAAAGTTAGGCTTTTAAACGAAGTCAGAGGAGATGTAGCCGGAATAAAATCAGCAGTATTAGAAATAAATGGAGACTATACTTACGGTTATCTTAAGGGCGAAAATGGTGTTCACCGTCTTGTGAGGATCAGCCCTTTTAATGCCCAAGGCAAACGCCAAACTTCTTTTGCATCTGTCTTTGTCCATCCACTAATAGACAACACCATAGAAGTAGAAGTTAACAATGCAGACATAGAATGGGATACTTTCAGGGCCTCTGGCGCGGGAGGGCAGCATGTTAATAAAACGGAATCTGCCGTCAGAGTAAGACACCTACCTTCAGGGGTAGTTGTAGAATGTCAGCAAGAAAGATCGCAACATCTCAACAAGGAAAAGGCAATGCAAATGCTCAAATCCAGACTTTACGAAATAGAGATACAAAAAAAGAATGCAGAAAAAGAAAAGGTAGAATCAGGAAAAACAAAAATAGAGTGGGGCGCACAGATTCGTTCCTACGTCTTAGACGACAGACGTGTCAAAGATCACCGCTCCAACTACCAGACATCCAATACGGATGGCGTACTCAACGGAGACCTCGATGCGTTTTTAAAAGCGTTTTTAATGATAAGGTGAAGCGCATGTCAGATGTGAGATGTCAGATGTCAGATGTCGGATG
>ENA-ORXM01002111-ORXM01002111.1-marine-metagenome-genome-assembly--contig:-NODE-2111-length-24707-cov-3.185708_pt1 | contig 24707 bp, 20 predicted proteins | sample MGYA00237867_ERZ511480 | MGnify/ENA primary metagenome ERZ511480 (study PRJEB26309, sample SAMN06266103) | marine metagenome | isolation source: Algal blade | place: United Kingdom:Sidmouth, United... | reverse complement strand
ATGCCATTTTCACTTTTGAGCAATCGTTTCATATCTTCTAGAAGAACGCCGTCTAAAAACTTTGTGACCGGACGCCAAAAATCAGGATCAATATCACGACCTGCTGCCCATCTTTCATGGGCATAGTCAGAAATTATTCTTGCTAAATCTTTATTTGCTCTTTTATCAATATCTAAAATAGCGCTTAAATCACCCTGCATAAAGGCAGTCTTTAAGTACATCTGATTCCATTGCTGCTCATCAAAATACTTCGCAGGATACGGATTATTAAAGGCGATTGCGTTGAACACCGTTGAAATATTGGTGCGAAGCGCATCAACTGCGACCATTTTATAGGTTTCTGCATTGGGTAGCCAAACCAAAAATTTCAAAAATGTTTCTAGTTCACTTGTGTCGGCTACCTCAATAATGTTCGCCACTTTTTGACTAAAAAAATCTTCATCTGCTTCCAATACTTTTAGCAACAAATACATTCTAGCTACTTGCTGAATGTTTCCTTGCTGAGTTCTAATATATTCTCTAACATCAGTATTCGCTTCAGAAGTATCAAACGTATTGTTCATTGTAAACTTGGTCGCAATCAAACTATAGGTGAGATAAAGATCTTTAGTTGATTTTACTTCTAAAATAACATCTATTTTATCTGCTAACCAATGTACAGCATCCTTAGCTACATTGCCCTCGATGATTTTGAAAAGCTGAATGCCTATATCTTTGAAATGCATGATAAATAAGGTTTGGAATACTATGTCTTAAAATAGAACGTAAAGCTTTTTGACTTAGTACAAATCAAAAATAAAGCTATTTATCCGAAGAAAAAATACCATATATCATAGGAATATGAAGCAGCTGACTTATCACACATTTATTCAGCTTATTCTTTCTATTTTTGTAACTAAAATAGGTATTATGTTAGGCTTAAAACTTCCTACTGATCCAAGATGGGTTAATATTGTAGCAAAAAATATTGATGAGATTTTAACAGATCATGCTTACTGTGAGCAAAAAGCGGCTAGTACTGCAATTTCATTAATTGTGAGCTTTCCTGAATATACCGAATTAATTGAGGAAATGATTGCACTATCGCGAGAAGAAATGGGACATTTTAAAATGGTACATGATCGAATTATTGCTCGTGGCAAAACCTTAGGTCGTGATCGAAAAGATGAATATGTATTACAATTGCTAAAATTCTTTCCAAAAGGAGGAAGTAGAACCACACAACTAGTCCATCGTCTTCTTTATGCAGCACTTATTGAAGCTAGAAGCTGCGAACGCTTCCGATTGTTATCAGAAGAACTTGAAGACAAAGAGTTAGCCGACTTCTATCACAAACTTATGGTTAGTGAAGCAAGTCATTACACCATGTTTTTGAAATTTGCAAGACAATACGGAGACAGAAAAGAGGTAGATCTGAAATGGCAAGAACTATTAAACTATGAGGCTGAAATCATGACAAATCTTGGAACTCAAGAGACTATACATGGATAGCTAGTTGAGGTTTACGGTTAATAGTTGACAGTTGACAGTTGACAAAATAAATAATTCGAGCTGGCACTTGGTTCTTAAACTATCAAGTATTGTAACAGCATTACTGCTTACTGCTTACTGCTTACTGCTTACTGCTTACTGCTTACTGCTTACTGTATCTAAATAATAATCATACATAGCGAATTGCGAACGCACTTTTTCATTACCATTTTTTCGATACTCGTTGTTTTGAGCTTCGGTAAAAATTCGTGCCTTTACATTATCATTCCACGACATTTCAAAAGTATCTAACAACTCTTGTTTAATATCTTCGTCATAAATGGGGCATCCTACTTCAACACGGTTGTCAAGGTTACGGGTCATCCAATCAGCAGAAGAAATATAGATTTTTGCATCGCCGTCATTTCCAAAAACAAAAATACGTGTATGCTCTAAAAACTTATCAACGACACTAATTGCCTCAATGTTTTCACTCATTCCTTTTACGCCAGGAATTAAACAACAAACCCCTCTGATAACCAACTGAATTTTTACTCCTGCATTACTAGCTTCATAAAGCTTATCAATCATTTTGTAGCTTGTAAAGCTATTCATTTTGATTTTTATATAAGCTTCTTTACCATTTGAGGCATTTTCAATTTCTTTATCTATAAGTTTTATAAATTTTGCTTTCGTATAATGTGGTGAAACAATAAGATGCTTGTACTTATTGATTTTATAGGTCGTCTCAAAAAATGCAAAAACTTTACTCAATTCCTTTAAAATGGCTTCATGCGAGGTAAACAGAGTATAATCTGTATAAATTCGAGCTGTTGCTTCACTAAAATTACCTGTACTTATAAACCCATAACGCTTCATACCAGCTTCTTCTTCGCGTTCAATCATACAAACTTTGCTGTGTACTTTAAGCCCTGGCACACCAAAAATCAATTTAACCCCTTCGGCTTGTAATTGCTCAGCATACTCAATATTCGCTTGCTCATCAAAACGGGCTTGCAGCTCAATTTGTACGGTTACCTGCTTTCCGTTTTTAACCGCGTTGATTAATGAAGCGGCTACTTGAGAATTACTCGCCAAACGATATACTGTAATCTTAATAGTTTTAACTTTTGGGTCTAACGCGGCTTCTCTAAGAAATTTTATGACATAAGAAAACGTATGATAGGGAGTGTATTGTAAATAATCTTTTTGTGCAATTTGTTCAAAAAGACTTCCCTCCATACTAAAACCTTTTACGGGTAAAGGTTTTATTTTATCATACATCAAATCTTGCCTTCCTAAACTTGGAAACCCCATATAATCGCGCCGATTGTGATAGCGACCACCTGGAATTACACTATCAGTATCTTCAATATTCATTTTTTCTTTTAGAAAATTTAAGGTGTCCTTGCCTATACTTTTGTCGTAAACAAACCGCACAGGGTCACCCACTTTTCGATGCTCTACACTAGACGAAATTTTTTCAATAAAACTTTTACTCAAATCATTGTCCATATCTAGTTCTGCATCACGTGTTATTTTAACCATGTGGGCAGATATTGATTCAAATTCGAACATGGTGAAAATACTTCGCAAACAGTAGCGAATCAGATCATCTAAAATAATTATGTAGTTTTTGTCGCCATCTTTAGGCAACACAATAAAACGATCAATACCTTTTGGAATTTCAATCAAAGCATAACGCTTCTCTTTTTCTTCGGCAATTTGATCACCAATAATTATCATTTTAACCGCTAAATAAGCCGCCGTATCTTTTAAGGTTGGGAATTCAGTAAGATCGTTTAGAATAATCGTCATCAATTCTGGACTTACCATTTGAACAAAGTAATCTTTAACGAAATCTCTTTGCTTAACACTCAATTGTGTTTCTTTGATGATGAAGATATTCTGCCTTTCTAACTCACTCTGTATATCTTTTAATATCTCAACACTTTTAGACTGTTGCTTAATTACGATTTTAGTGATTTCTTCTAAAAGATCTTTGGCTATTTCACCACCTAAAACACTCTTGCCTTTCTTACCGGCTTCAACTATGCGCTTCACCGTAGCATATCTCACTTTGAAAAATTCATCAAGATTATTGGAGTAAATGCCTAAAAATCGTAGCCTTTCAATAAGCGGAACATTCTTATCAGTACTCTCTTGTAAAACGCGCTCATTAAATCTCAACCAGCTGATTTCACGATTTATAAATTGATTTTTGGCTTTTATCATTTTTTTAAATGCTTTGGGAAAATAGTTTGTTTTGTAATCCCATTTTCAACGGATGCCCAATCTTCTACATCAAATTCTAAATGGACCAATCCGCTCGTAGGAACATTTTCAATATAGGAATTTCCGAGGGAATTGGCAATATGCGTAAAGGCATGATTATGCCCAAAAATTATGACTGTATCAAGATCATTATCTATGCCTTTTACAAATTGTAGTACATATTCTCCTGAAAAATCATACAACTCATTGACTACCCGAAATTTATTCAAAGGAAAATATAATTGACGAACAAAAATCATACTAGTATGCAATGCCCGATTGGCTGGACTTGTAAAAGCAGCATCAATCGGAATCTCTTGCTCATTAAAGCGATCAGCTACTAAAAATCCATCAGTAATACCTCGTTGCAAAAGTGGGCGATCTTTATCACCTACAGAATATTCCCATGACGATTTACCATGTCTTACTAAAATGATCGTTTTCATATTTCAATATTTATCTGGGAATACCTTTTAAGATATGTATGAGGATTTCATTCTAAACTAGTGCCAAACTATATGATGTTCTATGGTGCTAATCGTTCAATTTTCCAATCAATAATTTCAAGCGTATATCGTATTCTATCATGCAATCGGTTTGGTCTACCCTGCCAAAACTCTAACGAAACAGGCTTAACAATATAGCCGCCCCAAAACTCTGGGCGTTCAATTTCTTTTTGCTCAAATTCTTTTTCAAGAATCTTTAATTTCTCTTCCAAAACTTCTCTAGAAGCAATCATTTTACTTTGATTTGAAGCGATTGCGCCTAACTTGCTTCCTTTTGGTCTCGACTCGAAATAGCCGTCAGATAGGTTTTTTGCAATCTTTTCAGCTTTACCCTTTATGATTATTTGTCGTTCTAAATTGGGCCAAAAGAATGAAATACAAACATTAGGATTCTTAGCAATTGATTGGCCTTTTTCACTTTCATAGTTCGTGTAAAAGATAAAACCTTCATGGCTATACTTTTTTAAAAGCACTATCCGATTTTTAGGAAAACCATCTATGCCAATAGTAGAAACGTTCATGGCGTTGGGTTCATCTACTCCTTGAGAAGCTTCAACTTCGTAAAACCATTTTTGAAAAAGCTCCATAGGATTATCAGATATAGCATCTTCCATTAGAGCACTTTTCTCGTATGATTTTCGGTAATTGCCTAAGTCTTTTTGCATTTTATTTACATCTTAAACTATAAATGTAAAGTTCTACAAAAGATTGGAGAATGGGAAGCGTTGTCTTATTTTTATGATGCGACCTGAAAAAATTCTGTAAAGTAAAAAGTGCCTAGCAGTTCTGAAGCTATCAATTTACAGGTTTAGAAATACCTACAATGCCCAAATTAGTAGAATTCTCATAAAAACGATTACATTTTGATCGATTGTCGTTACCATCGCAAAGTCGATTTCCATCACAATCGAATGGAAAACTATCTATGTCAGCACAATGGCTACCTAGTAAAAAATAATTTTCATTCCTGAAACGATATAATTCCAAAAAAAACTCGCACCCAATTTCTTGACCCGTATACGGAACCATTTCAAATGCCTCAAGTGTTTCGTTCAAACAATCTTGATCAACCTCTTCATATTTAGAACAAGAAGTTGTTACAATCACTATCAAAAAAATAATTAACCAAGTGGTTTTCATAAGATACGATGATACTTTGTACTAATAAGATACTAAAAGATGTTTTGGTTGCGTCAATACCTTTTTCTAAAACTCAAACACCTTACCATCATCAGCCAACTCCACCTTTTCAAAAATGGTTTGAGCTTCTTCTTTGAAAAGATCAATTGATTTGTAACGTGTAGAATAATGACCCAAAAGTAACCGGCCAACATTTGCTTCTTTTGCAATGGAAGCAGCTTCTTTAGCTGTAGCGTGCTTTGTTTTACTTGACAAGTGCGCTTCAGAGTCTAAAAAGGTAGATTCATGGTATAAAACATCAACGTTTTTTATTTGTGAAATAATTTGAGGTTTGTAAGCGGTATCACTACAATACGCATAACTCTTTGGTTTTGGAGGATCAAAAGTAAGTTCTGTATTTACGACTACTTTCCCGTCTTCTAAGGTAATATTCTTTCCATTTTTAATATTTTGATAAGACGACGTATCAATGTTATACTTTTCTACAGCTTCGATATTAAGCTTTCGTTCTCCTAATTTTTCTTTAAACAAAAATCCGTTCGTATATACTCTATGATCTAATGGGATAGTTTCTACCAAAACCTTTTCATCTTCATACACTAATTCAGATTTTTGCGATGATAAGACGTGGAAAGTCAATTTATAATTCGTCCAAGAATCACCCAATTTTAAAAGCAAGGTTATCGCTTCCTGAATGCCTTTCGGCCCGTAAATATGAAGTTCTTTATCTCTACCCAAAAGACGAAAAGTTGATATTAATCCGGGTAAGCCAAAAAAATGATCGCCATGTAAATGCGATATAAATATATGATTGATACGTGAAAACTTCACTTTACGTTTGCGCAGCTGCACTTGCGTTCCTTCACCACAGTCAATTAAAAACATGTGGTTTTTGATTTCCAAGACTTGTGAAGTCGGATTTGTTAATGTTCTAGGGGTAGCGGCATAACAGCCAAGAATATGTAATTTCAAATTCCTAAGTCTCTTTCAATTTCTTCCATCTCAATGATATCTTCAGCTTCTTGTAGTGTCGGCACCACTACGATTTCTTCAGGTACTTCGTCATACCTGACCTTATCGGTAACTATAACAAAAGATTTGCTTTTACTTTTATGTGCATTTGATATTTCCAAAAACTCTAAAACATTACCAGCAGTCAATTTTGAAAACGAAAACAAGTTGATGATCAAATGATCATTTTTAATTTTATCATATCCTGCCTCAAGATTTTCTATAAACTTTACCAGTTCAATATCTTCCTGAAAAACCGTTGTGGTGGTTCCTTTTTTGTCAAAAATCATAACATTATTTAATTTTTGATGCTAATAAATAAATTACAGCCATTCGAATGGCAACCCCGTTCTCAACTTGGTTAAGAATAATTGACTGTTTGGAGTCCGCCACATCACTAGTTATCTCTACTCCCCTATTTATAGGGCCAGGGTGCATAATTACTATCTCTTTATCCAAACTATTTAGTAAGGCCTTATTCACGCCAAATTGTTGTGTATATTCACGTGTAGTTGGGAAATAACTGATGTCTAGTCGTTCATTTTGAATACGTAGCATATTGGCAACATCACACCAATTTAGGGCTTTTCGTAAATCTGTTTCTACAGTAACACCCAAAGACTCGATGTGTTTGGGCAGCAATGTTTTCGGCCCGCAAACTTTTACATGAGCCCCTTGTAATTTCAGCGCAAAAATATTAGACAAAGCTACTCGCGAATGTAAAATATCACCCACAATAACTACATTTTTACCGGTCACATCGCCTAATTTTTCTCTGATAGAATAAGAGTCTAACAACGCTTGAGTGGGATGTTCATGTGCACCGTCACCAGCGTTAATAATAGAAGCATTTACATGTTTCGACAAGAAAATACCTGCACCAGGATTTGGGTGCCTCATTACTACCATATCAACCTTCATCGAAAGAATGTTATTAACCGTATCAATAAGCGTTTCTCCCTTTTTAACTGAAGATTGCCCTGCTGAAAAATTAATGATATCGGCAGATAGACGTTTCTCTGCTAATTCAAAAGATAATTTTGTACGTGTGCTATTTTCAAAAAAGATATTGGCAATGGTAATATCTCGTAGTGAAGGAACCTTCTTAATAGAACGGTTAATCACCTCTTTAAAGTGATCTGCGGTTTCAAAAATGAGTTGAATATCTTTTTCATTAAGATATTTGATTCCCAATAAGTGTTGTACACTTAACTCACTCATACTATTTATTTATCAAATATATTACGTCTTTCCCGTCATTTTCTTTCCACATGACCTTTACTTTTTCATTATTAATAGCGTCTACCTGTCTTCCTCTATAATTAGGTTGAATAGGCAAATGTCTACTAAACCTGCGGTCAATCAAGGTCAATAACTCTACCTCTTTGGGTCTACCAAAAGATTGTAAGGCTGTCAATGCTGCATTAATACTTCTTCCTGTATAAAGCACATCGTCTATAAGTACTACATTTTTGTCTTCAATTAAAAAATTGATTTTTGTTTCAGTAGCTTCTAATGTTTTATCGCCCCTCCGGAAATCATCACGATAAAAAGTAATATCTAAAAACCCAACATCAATTTGTTTAACACCATATGCTTCTTTCAATATGCTAGTCAATCTTTCGGCTACGAAAGTACCTCTTGGTTGAATACCAATTAATACTGTATTTGAAAAATCTAAATGGTTCTCAAGGAGTTGGCAAGCCAATCGGTGAAGGATGATGTTTATTTCGGTTGCAGAAAGTAGTACTTTTTGACTCATAATGGACGTGAATCCTTTTGTGGGACAAAAATAGGGAATTATGCTTTAATAGGGTTGAAAATCCACCCAATGGGAATTCGTCTTATAAATGCTAGCTTTACCTGTAACATATAGAACACTTTGATTACCAATAGACAGCGTATTTTAAAATACTTCATTATGAAAAACATCGTAGTACTATTATTAGCACTAATTGGATTTACAAACACATGTGCCCAGGACATCACAGGGCAATGGAACGGGGTTTTAAAAGAAATGAATCTGCGCCTAATTGTACATATCACAAAAACAGCTGATGGTTTTAGATCTACTTTAGTTAGCCCAGATCAAAACTCATCTAGCATTCCTGTAGATAAAACCACCTTTGAAAATGATAGCCTCAAGTTCGAGATAGCACAACTCCAAATCATTTATTCGGGTCATTTTGATAAAGAAACTTTTAATGGAACCTTCTCTCAAGGCCCATATAAAATTCCTTTGAGTTTAGGGCGGGAAGTTATTGAGAAGACGGCAGTAAATCGACCTCAGGAACCCAAGGAACCTTTTCCCTATTATTCAGAAGATGTGACCTTTGAAAATGAGATGGCAAATCTGACTTTGGCAGGAACGTTAACCCTACCACAAGAAAAAGGAAAGTTTCCGGCAGTCGTTTTAATTTCAGGAAGTGGTCCACAAGATAGAAACGAGGAACTCGCTGACCATAAACCTTTCTTGGTACTAGCAGATCATTTGACTAAAAAAGGTATCGGAGTTTTACGATTCGACGACCGGGGAGTAGGAAAATCAACCGGGGATCATAGTATTGCAACCTCAGCTGATTTTGCAACAGATGCCTTAAGCGCCGTGGCCTATTTAAAAAGCAGAAAGGAAATTGACACTACAAAAATTGGCTTGGCAGGGCATAGTGAAGGAGGTATAATTGCTCCGTTGGCAGCCGCAAAGTCTGATGACGTGAATTTCATTGTACTTCTAGCAGGAACTGGTATTCGTGGTGACCAATTAATGCTATTGCAACAAAATCGTATCGGTAAAGCCATGGGTAGCTCAGAGAAGCAACTTCAAACCATCAATGATTATTTTGCGACCATATTTGAGGTCTTGTTAAAACCAAACCAACAGGATTTAAAAGCCGAGTTGACCGAAGTGATTACACAAAAACTTAAAGGTATACCAGAGGATCAATTACCCATGGGGTTGTCAAAAGACGAAGCCAGCATAGCCGCCCAAGTGACCCAGTTAGCTTCGCCGTGGATGATTTATTTCACAAAACATGATCCGTCAAAGGTTTTAGAAAATGTAAAATGTCCAGTTTTGGCTATCAATGGAGAAAAAGATCTTCAAGTGCCTCCCAAAGAAAATCTTATTCCTATAAAAAATGCACTAGAAAAAGGGGGTAATACTAATGTTACTGCAATAGAATTGCCAAATTTGAACCATTTATTTCAAGAATGTCAAACTGGTGCTCCAGCGGAATATGGAATCATTGAACAAACATTTGCGCCAATAGCATTAGAAACTATCTCCAATTGGATATTGAATCAAGTGGAGTAATCTACCTATAAAGAAAAAGAGGTTGTCTAAAATTACTACCGTCTTTGTGACGAACGGAGCCATCTGTAAAACTCTGGAAATCAGTCCACAGATTACTTTACTACTTTCGTAATGACGATGTATTTTTACTTTTCAGACAGCCTTAACGAAAAAACCCTAACTACGTAAATAGTTAGGGTTCTAAAATTTTAAAATGAAAAGGGTTTATTTCTTACCTGCTTCCATCTTATCTTTTAACGCCTGTAAAGCTTCGTTAGCATCACCTAAAGTTGGTTTTGCCTCATCAGCAGAAGCTTTCTGTCTTTTGACAGCAGCTTTTACATTACGTTTCTCTTCTTCTCTAAAGATAGCGGTGTGACTCGCAACAACTCGTTTGAAGTCTTTATTGAATTCAATGATTTTGAATTGTGCTTCTTCACCTTTTCCAAGTTTCTTACCATCTTCTTTCTCTAAATGACGTTGCGGAACGAAAGCCGTAATGTCTTCATTGAAATCAATAGTAGCACCTTTATCAACTATCTCTGTAATTGAAGCTGTGTGAATCGTATCTAAACCAAATTCCTTTTCGTATTTATCCCAAGGATTTTCTGTAGTTTGTTTGTGACCTATACTTAACTTACGTCCTTCAACATCTAATTCTAGTACTTCAACTTCTAAGGTATCACCAACGGTAACGAATTCTGATGGATGCTTGATTTTCTTAGTCCAAGATAAATCAGAGATGTAAATTAATCCGTCAATACCTTCTTCCAACTCTACAAACACACCAAAGTTGGTAAAGTTTCTAATAATACCTTTATGCCTAGAACCTACAGGGTATTTGGTTGTAATATCTGTCCATGGATCCGGAGTCATTTGCTTGATACCAAGAGACATCTTGCGATCTTCTCTATCTAATGTCAAAACAATAGCCTCAACCTCATCACCTACTTTTACAAAATCTTGTGCAGAACGCAAATGGGTAGACCAAGACATTTCAGATACATGAATCAATCCTTCCACACCTTCAACAACTTCGATAAAAGCACCGTAATCTGCTATCACAACAACTTTACCTTTAACTTTATCTCCAATTTTGATATCTTCAGATAAGGCATCCCATGGGTGCTTCTCTAATTGTTTCAATCCTAATTGGATTCTTGACTTGTTCTCATCAAAATCAAGAATAACAACGTTCAGTTTCTGGTCTAATTCAACAACCTCATTCGGGTGGTTAATTCTACTCCAAGAAAGATCTGTAATATGAACTAATCCATCAACACCACCTAAATCGATAAAGACGCCGTAAGAAGTAATGTTTTTAACCACACCTTCTAATACCTGTCCTTTTTCAAGTTGACTGATGATTTCTTTTTTCTGTTCTTCAATATCTGCTTCAATCAATGCTTTGTGCGAAACAACAACGTTTTTGAATTCGTGGTTGATTTTAACCACCTTGAATTCCATTGTTTTATTTACATATTGATCGTAGTCACGAATAGGCTTCACATCAATTTGAGAACCTGGTAAGAACGCTTCGATTCCGAAAACATCGACAATCATACCTCCTTTAGTTCTACACTTGACAAAACCACTAACTACTTCCTCATTATCATGGGCAGCATTTACGCGATCCCAAGCCATGATTGTTCTAGCTTTTCTGTGAGAAAGTACCAATTGACCACTTTTATCCTCACGGATATCAATTAATACTTCAACATTATCTCCAACCTTTAAATCAGGATTGTAACGAAACTCATTAAGAGAAATAACCCCTTCAGATTTGGCGTTGATATCAATAATTGCCTCACGATCAGTAAGGTAAACTACAGTACCAGTCACTACCTCTTCATCGGCCGTATCGACAAAATTTTCAGATACTAACTTCTCGAATTCTTCGAGTTTAGAATCGTCCACTTTTTCAATACCTTGCTCGTATTTATCCCAATTAAAATTTTCTAAAAATTCTTTTGGATCTTGAACAGGAACCTGTTCTTTAACTTCGGCTACCGTTTCGGTAGTTTCTTGAACTGCTGCTGCAGTTTCTGGAGTTGCTTCAGTAGTTTCTTCTACTTGTGCTTTTTTTTCTTCAGCCATTTGAAGCGTATTATTTGTATTCTACAACTTTACAAGAGTTAAACGATTAGCGTAGAAGCTGTTATTTTAATTTTTCTGTTCCCTCTTTTCTCTTGAAATTTTCGCCTAAAAAGGGCTGCAAAAATACATATTTTTTTTTACTAAACCAGCAGTATTGTAGAAAGGTTAAGTTCAATCAAGAATATTTGGCTTGATTTATCGTAAAATACTTCAATTATTAGTATATTGAGCCTTCATATATTAACCGTTATAAATAATTACACATGAGCGTTAAAGCAAAGTACCAAGGAGTTTTGAATCTTGGTGAGCAATTAGGAATTAAAGATGGAAACGTAACCGAAGAAGGTGGCGTTCTTAAAATAAAAGGACAAGCAAATACTCCTTATGAGAAAGACTTACTTTGGGATAAAATTAAGCAATTAGGTGGCGAAAACGCTTCTGATATTAAAGCAAATATTACTGTCGCTGACGATTCAGTTTACCACAGACATACTGTAGCTGGTGGTGAGTCATTAAGCAAAATTGCAAAGCACTATTATGGCGATGCTATGAAGTACAAGCAAATTTTTGAAGCTAACACAAATATCTTGAAGAATCCTGATGTGATTCATCCAGATCAGGTTTTGGTTATTCCAAATCCATAAGAAAAGATAACACTTAAGTAAAAAGGGCTGGTTTTAAAACCAGCCCTTTTTTATTGCTTGGCAATTACCCGAAGTGCAAAATTATGCATGCGTTCAAACTGCTCTTTGAGTCCCATATCACTATTGTCGAACTCAATGGCATCTTCTGATTTTCGTAAGGGCGAGAATTCACGACTAGAATCTATAGCATCTCGCTGTTGCACATTCTTAAGCACATCATCGTATTGCACATCTTCTCCTCTATCTAAGAGTTCTTTATAACGTCGATACGCTCTTTTTTCTGGTGATGCACTCATAAATAGCTTCAATTCGGCATCTGGAAAAACAACAGTTCCGATATCTCTTCCATCCATTACGATACCTTTTGCTTTACCCATTTTTTGCTGCATTGCAACCAACTTCATTCGAACGGCTTCAATTTCAGCAACTGGACTTACAAATTGGGAAACTTCCATAGTTCGAATTTCTTTCTCTACATTTTCTCCGTTAAGGTACATTTCTGAAAACCCCAATTCGTCATTGTAGTGAAATTCAAGTTGAATTTTATCAAGCGAATTGACCAATGCATCGACATCTTTATGATGCTCATCTACAAAACCATTTCGCATGGCAAAAAGGGTTACAGCTCTATACATAGCACCTGTATCCACATAAACATATCCTAAAGACTTTGCTAACTGTTTGGCAATAGTACTTTTACCCGTTGAAGAATATCCATCAATTGCTATGGTAATTTTACCCATGACCTAAAAGTAACTAGAATAAGTGTCAAATACGGAATTCAGTATTACAACTTTTTAGCGTTTTTTACTTTTTGATTGGTTATCGCAATAGCAATGACTTCATGCATATCTGTGACATAATGAAAGGTCAACCCTTTTAGATACTCCTTTTTGATTTCTAAAATATCTCTTTCATTCTCTTTGCATAAAATAAGTTCCTTGATACGCGCTCTTTTGGCCGCCAGAATTTTTTCTTTAATTCCACCTACCGGAAGCACTTTGCCTCTCAACGTTATTTCACCAGTCATCGCCAAACTCTTTTTCACTTTGCGCTGGGTAAATAAGGAAACTAAAGACGTTAGCATGGTAATACCTGCACTAGGGCCATCTTTAGGTGTTGCCCCTTCAGGAACATGAACATGCACATTGTACTTTTCAAATACCTTGGCATCAATACCAAATAGGTCTGCATTTGATTTAATATATTCCATGGCAATTGTGGCCGATTCTTTCATCACCTTACCTAAATTTCCGGTAATATTCAAGGTACCCTTTCCCTTTGATAAAATAGATTCTATAAAAAGAATATCTCCTCCAACGCTTGTCCAGGCCAAGCCAGTAACAACACCAGCGACATCATTATTTTCATATTTATCGCGCTCCATTCGAGCTATACCCAGAACCTTTTCGACAATCTCGTTGGTAACTTTTATTTCGTACTCCTCTTCTACTGCTATTGATTTTGCCGCATAACGCACCATTTTTGCAATCTGTTTTTCTAAAGATCGTACGCCAGATTCTCTAGTATAACCTTCCACAATTTTTTCTAATTGCCGTTTACCAATTTTTAAATCTTTAGCAGCAAGTCCATGCTCTTTCAATTGCTTTGGCAATAAATGTCGACGCGCAATTTCAACCTTCTCCTCAATAGTGTACCCGGTCACATTAATAATCTCCATACGATCACGCAAGGCGGGTTGTATGGTTCCAAGATTATTAGCTGTTGCAATAAACATTACCTTAGAAAGGTCGTATCCCATTTCTAAAAAGTTGTCGTAAAACTCACTATTTTGTTCTGGGTCAAGCACCTCAAGCATCGCTGAAGAAGGGTCGCCTTGATGACTATTAGAAAGTTTATCAATCTCATCTAATATAAAAACGGGGTTCGATTTACCAGCCTTTTTCAGGCTTTGCACTATCCGTCCTGGCATCGCACCAATATATGTTTTTCGGTGTCCGCGAATTTCAGCTTCATCACGAAGACCACCTAAAGAAATACGTACATATTCTCTACCTAAAGCTTCTGCAACCGATTTTCCTAAAGATGTTTTACCAACGCCTGGAGGGCCATACAAACAAAGAATAGGTGATTTCATATCATTTCTCAGCTTTAAAACCGCTAAATATTCAATGATTCTTTTTTTCACATCTTCTAAACCATAATGATCTCGATCTAGTATTTTCTCGGCGCGCTTTAAGTCAAATTTATCCTTTGAAAAATCATTCCAAGGTAAATCTAAAAACAGATCTAAATAATTTCTTTGGATGGAATATTCAGCAACCTGGGGATTCATACGCTGCATTTTAGCAAGTTCCTTATCAAAATGTTCTCCTACTTTTTTACTCCATTTCTTCTTTTTAGCGCGCGCACGCATTTCCTGAATTTCCTCATCATAAGACACTCCTCCACCCAACTCTTCTTGAATAGTTTTCATTTGTTGATGTAGAAAATATTCGCGCTGCTGCTGATCCATATCGCTACGCACCTTAGATTGAATATCATTTTTCAGTTCCAATTTTTGAAACTCCAAATTCATGTATTTCAAAGTAGTCAAAGCACGTTCTTGCAAGTCTCCTATTTCTAAAAGTTCTTGTTTGTCTTTCACATCTAGGTTCAAATTCGAGGATACAAAATTGATTAGAAATGAGTTACTCTGAATATTTTTAATTGCGAATGATGCTTCAGAAGGGATATTCGGATTGTTTCGAATGATTTGCAATGACAATTCTTTAATCGATTCGATAATGGCCAAAAATTCGCCGTCGTCAGGACTTGGCCTTTCCTCCTTAGTTTCACGTACGGTAGCTGTTATATAAGGATCTTTTGTCAACACTTCTGCTATTTCAAAACGCTTTTTACCTTGAATAATAACAGTTGTATTACCATCAGGCATTTGAAGTACACGCAAAATTTTAGCTACTGTACCTAATGTATTGATATCCTTAACATCAGGGTTTTCAGTCTCCTCATCTTTTTGAGAAACCACACCAATAACCTTATTTCCATTATTGGCATCTTTGATTAAACGTATTGATTTATCACGCCCCGCAGTAATAGGAATTACCACACCAGGAAATAAAACCGTATTGCGTAACGGCAAAATAGGTAAGGTTTCAGGCAAGAGCTCGCTATTCATCTCCTCTTCATCTTCCGGCGTCAAAAGCGGAATCAATTCCGCATCTTGATCTATAGATTGCAAAGACATATTGTCAAAATTTGAAAATTTAGAATTTCCCATATATATAATTCGGTCATTCTGTCATTCAAATGACAGAAATCAGTTTATGAATTTAAATGAAATCTTTTTAAAGTGCTGTGTTTAAAACAAATAGCTTCACATAACAGCATCTATTGCTAACTTAAAGACAATTGTTGTGCCAATTAAAAGAAAAAACCTCCCTAAATCCCCCCTAGAGAAGGACTTTTTCTTTATAGCAAGCTTCAAAACTTGTTTAAAAATTTATCAAAAAATTTTAGTCCCTACCTCTTGGGAGGTTATGGGTGACTATGCAAGAGTTATCATCCGTACTAGAAAAAAGAGGCAAAAAAAAGGATTTTTTAACCTCAAACTGTAACAATCTGTATATTGACACATCTCTAATACAAACCATTCATTTTTTGAGCCACAAAAAAGAAAATACTGACGTTTTAGTCCAGTTGTGTTTACAAGGAAAACAAAGTGCACAGTTGGAAATTTACAATCGCTATTACAAGGCCATGTATAATACATCGGTGCGCATTGTAAAAGACAGCGCAGAGGCTGAGGATGTGATGCAAGAGTCGTTTTTAAACGCGTTTACGAAATTGCACACATTTAAAGGAGAGGTAACTTTCGGTTCTTGGCTTAAACGCATTGTGATAAACAACAGTATCTATCATTACAGAAAACAACAAAAGAAAAATGAGGTTGATCTGGATGATGTAATTTATAAGGTCGAGGATAATGACGGAGTTGTTTCAGATCATGCGTTAACCGAACTGAAGGCTCAAAAAGTGATGGAGACCATGAACCTGTTGAAAGACAATTACAGAGTTTCTTTGACCTTACATTTAATAGAAGGATATGATTATGAAGAAATAAGTAAAATAATGGATATCAGTTATGCCAATTGTAGAACAACAATCTCAAGGGCAAAACAAAGCTTACGAAACAAATTAACAATAGCTTACTAATGGAAAAAGATGATTTAAATATATTGTTTGAGAACCTTGAAGGTGCTTTCGATACGAAAGAACCTCAAGAGGGCCATCAGACTCGATTTCTAGAGAAACTGCAAGCTTCACAAAATGTAGTTACCCTGCACAAGAAAAAGAATATTTGGTGGAAGCCTCTTTCAATAGCAGCTTCAGTTCTCGTCCTTATAGGAGTTGGCTTTAGTGTTTTCAACACGTCACCCTCAATTGATGAGCAAGTTGCTGAAATATCCCCTGAGGTATCGCAAACAGAATTTTACTTCGCTAGTCTAATTGAAGAGCAGGTGAAAGTACTTGAAAGTGAAAGCACACCAGAGACCAAAAAGATCATTGAAGATACTATGGTGCAGCTTAAAAAGTTAGAAGCTAACTACAACTTGTTAGAACAAGACCTTATAAAGGGCGGAAATAGCAAGCTTATATTGAGCGCCATGATCACCAACTTTCAAACGCGAATCGATTTATTACAAAACGTTCTAAACCAAATAGAGAATATTAAAAATTTAAAAAAATATAATGATGAAAAGCATACTATTTAAAATCCCCCTAGCATTACTATTAGTAGTTCCTATGCTGCTTTCGGCTGGGAATGGAAAACTAAAAGGTAAATACACCAAAGAAAAAACAATCAAAAAAGAATATGATGTGAATGCTGATGCCTTACTTAAAGTCAACAACAGCTATGGCAATCTTAATATCACTTCGTGGGACGGCAACAAGCTCATGATCGAGGTGCATATCAAGACCAATGGAAACAACGAGGAAAAGGTGCAGAAAAAACTAGATCAAATAACTGTTGATTTTGATGCGAGTAGCAGCATGGTTTCAGCCAAAACCATTTTCAACAAAGATAAAAGTAGTTGGGGTTGGAACTGGGGCAATAATAACAATGTCAATATGCAAATCAATTACACTATAAAACTACCCATAAAAAATAGTGTCCATTTAAACAATGATTACGGAGCGATTATTCTTGATCGCATTGACGGACATGCAAAAATATACTGTGATTATGGTCGATTAGAAATTGGTGAGCTACGTGGTAGAAATAATCAGTTGAATTTTGATTACACTTCAAAATCTACTATTGATTTCATGGAGAGTGGTACTATAAATGCTGATTATTCTGGCTTTACTATCGGAAAAGCTGGGGACTTAACAATCAAAGCAGACTATACCAATTCAACTATAAAGAAAATGGGCAATCTGGATTATAATACAGATTATGGTAACATTGAAGTTGGCGAAGCTAAAAATGTTCAAGGTACTGGAGATTATATCACCGTTAAGCTAGGTAACATTCATGGAAATGTAGATATTACCTCAGACTATGGGTCTATTAAAATTGCAAAAATGGCTTCCGATGCAGGTAACCTTCAGATACGAAGCGATTATACAGGTGTAAAAGTAGGTTATGATGCTGGTTACCACTTCAATTTTGAAATCAAAACCTCGTATGCAGGAGTGAGTGGAAAAGATAATTTCGAGATGAACATAAGCGAAGTGAAGAATACCAGCAAATACTACAAAGGGCATTATGGCTCTTCAAATAGTGGAAATTCTGTTTATATTACAAGTGATTATGGCGGAATAACATTTAATAAAAATTAATTACAAATAAAGTCTTTAGTATAATTAATAATCAATCATACCCTAAAACAAGTTCAGGGTACAAAAAAACACAATCATGAAAAAATTATTGAGCCTAAGTTTAGTATTGGTATTTACTGCATCATGCACCGCCCAATGGGGTAAAAAAGTCAAAGGAAATGGCAACATGACCACCATAGAACGTAGTGTTGGTGAATATGATGCCGTTGCATTAGCAGGGTGGTTTGATGTTGACCTTATCGATGGTACAGAAGGAGAAATTACTTTAGAAGGAGAGTCAAATCTTTTGGAGCATATCAAGACAGAAGTAAAAAATGGTAAGCTTTCTATAAAAGTTGAAAAAGGATACAACTTAAAACCATCTTCTTGGGATGATGGTATTAGAATTACAGTCCCCGTTGAAAGTATCAGCTCGGTAGCACTTTCTGGGTCGGGAGATATTGTGGGTAAAACAACTATCAAAACAGATGAATTCAACACAGCCATGTCAGGTTCTGGCGATATCACATTAGCTGTTGAGTCAAACTCGGTTGATGCGTCGATGTCAGGTTCTGGCGATATTAATTTAAGTGGGCAAACTACAACTTTTGATGCAACAATTTCAGGTTCTGGCGATATCAAAGCTTATGATTTAGAAGCAGATAATGTAAACGCAACAGTATCTGGTTCTGCAGATATTAAAGTTACGGCAAATAAAATACTGAAAGCAAGAGTTTCTGGTTCAGGAGATATTAGCTATAGAGGTAACCCAGACAAAGTTGATACAAAAGCCTCAGGGTCGGGAGATATTTCGAAAGGATAATACAACGTCAAAAAGCGAACATAAAAGAAGCCTAATAATCATTGGGCTTCTTTTTTTTTACCCGTGTTTCGCAAGCTATTTTAGCACTACAAACTTAATTTTTACAATTTCTAGCGTATCAGTAAGAATGTGTATTGAGTATAGTGAGTTTTGAAATGGAAGTACAGAAAGTTGTAGCGTAGTACCATTTACTTCAAAATCTTGTTTTTCTACCTCCAGTACCATTCGGCCAATAGCGTCATAGATTTCAATTTTTAGAATACTTTCCTCTTTCGACATTTCAACATTTAAGACATCAGTAGCAGGATTAGGAAAAATAATAAATTCTCCCTCTCGTATTAATTCTTGATCTGTTACTGTAATAGAAGAAGTTGCAGCATATCCTCCATCTTCAGTTGTCGCTGTAATAGTAGCGTTGCCAAGGGAAATAGCAGTTATTAATCCGTTTTCGTCAACGCTAACTATTCCTTCATCACTTGAAAGCCAATTTACTTGTGTGTTGGTAGCATCGTCAGGCGATATTGATACTGTAAGAACGGCCATATTACCTATGTTCATTGCCAATTCAGTAGGATTTACAACAATACCTGTTACTAGTGTCGGAGGAGCTACTGTCACCATTGAAGTTGCCATATGATTAGCGTCATCTGTAGCAGCAGTAATCACAACGCTACCTATGGCAATTGCGGTCACTACTCCATTTTCATCAACTGTTGCAATTGAAGTATCACTTGAACTCCAATTGACATTTGGACCCGCCGCCTCTTCGGGAGTAACGATAATAGATAGTGCAATCGTTTCTTCAATTTGAAGAATCACTTCTTCAGGATCAATGCTTATTTCAGTAATTGTCACGGGAACTGTTACCGTCACATTTGAAGTTGCAGTAAATCCGCCATCTTCAGAGGTTGCGGTTATTATTGCATTACCCTCCGAAACAGCTGTTACTAGACCTGAGAGGTCAACAGTAGCAATAGTAATATCACTTGAGCTCCAAATAATTGCAGTATTTGCCGCATTGGTAGGGAGCACGGTAATATTTAACACGGCAGTTTCTTCTATTTGAAGTATAACTTCTGATTCATCAAGAGTTATTTCGGTAACTCTTACAGGTGGCATAACTGTTATGCTCGTCTGGGCCGTATATCCACCATCTTCAGTTATTGCCGTAACAACCACGTTACCTGTTGAAACTGCGGTTACCAAACCATTCTCATCAACCGTTGCGATGGCAGTATCACTTGATTGCCAAGTAACGGTCTTATTTAAAGCTTGATCGGCCAAAACGGTGGCTTGTATAGTGGTCGTTTCGCCTACCACTAGCGTGGTTTCTGTTGGTGTAACATTTAGCCCAATTACTTTTGTAGGATCAGGAGTTGTACCTGCAATATCAGGCGCTAATACACTACCGGGAATCACCTCCGCCGGCGAACTTCCTATACCATCACTAGGTTTTCGCCAGCCTACTGCAAGATGGTCTGCAAATCGATTCTCCTTCATTAAAGCTTCAATGTAATAGGTTTCACCTAAAAAAAGCTCAATTCCAACCGATTGTTGATTTGCAAATCTATTCCATTCTTGCCCGAAACTGGGAGCATTTTGAAAAGCAATAGTTACTGCATTCGCTGGATCATTATCGGTGCTTAAATTCAATTGTGCTTGATCGTCTGCGGAAATCCAGAAGTAGTATGTACCTGTCTCAGGCGCGCAGATATATCCGCTGACCTTCGCTCCATAATTATCTGCTACATTCTCGGGTATCTCAAACGATGCAAGCTCTGTAGTTAAGGTTGGATTATTAGGATAGTCAGGTGAACTAATTAGACTGTTTATATCTGAACCGACTATGTCGTCATAACGTTGAAATAAAATTGTACCACTTGCACTACAACTTTCGGCACCGCTAATAACTGTAATTACTGTATTTGCTGTAAATCCACCCTCAACCGTTGTAGCAGTAATAGTAGCTTCTCCAAGCGAAATAGCAGTTACTAGGCCGTTAGCATCAACGGTAGCTACCGCAGAATTACTTGAACTATAAACTATTTCGTCATTCGTAGCATTTAACGGCTGCACTTGAGCGTTTAATTGAAAGGTTAAACCTTGACGTATTGCTGTTTCAGATGGATCTAAAATAACACCAGTAACAGCTTCAGATTCGGTTTGTAAACTTTCAAGTAGCACAACCCAATCCAAATCTGTATTATTAGGCGGACTTCCTAGGTTGACATTGGTTCCTGAGCTAATGGTTGTAACAGTCCCATCAACTAAAACACCACCATTTCTTGGGTCAAACCATTTAACTGAATAATCTCCTAAAATATCTATATCTGTAGTTCCTTCATTTTTAAGATAAATTACATAGTGCTCATAATCTTTACCAAAACACCAACCGTTAGAAACAAGTTCGTCTTTACTTTCCATTTCTTGGTAAGGAATGTTATTGGAAGTAAATAAATCTCCCAAGTACTTCATATGTTGCCAATAACCCTCAAATCTAGAATAATCTTGAACCACACGTTCTTCTGCAGTAATATTAAACTCAAAACCACCAGCACCAGCGAGAATAGATGCCCATAAAGATTTTTCTCTAAAAAGAGCCGGTTCTATAGATCCAAAATCAAAAGGACGATCAAAACTTACCACCCATTTCTTATTAGCTTCAGCGGAATTATTTCGCCATTTCAAAACTCCAACATGTGAACGTTCTATACTATTTGCAGGCCCTTGTAAGCTCGCACCCGTATAATTATTAATACCAATAAGGTCATTAAATACCGAATCATCAAAAGCGTGACCATTTTGTAGTACAACATTATCATTGTAGTAAAGTAGTTCTTTTAAGAAATCAGCAAAAGACTTTTGTTGATTTGACGTTATGGCTCTACCAAATGTTTCATTTGGTCTTTCCCAACCATTTTCTTCACCAATATTCCAAGTTATAGCGTTCAGATAACCAAATCTTGCTACTAGTTCACGATAGTATATTTTTCTTGCATCAGCAAAATTTGCATTCCCTTCAAAATCATCCGCCAATTCAAATACCGATTGATTCTCGGCTTCAGAAAGAATAAAGTGTACCATTAAACCTTTAGATACCATGTGGTCAAAAACAATTTGCCATTGATCTAACTTTGAAACATCGTACACATAATGTTCATCTTTAGTAATCCATGGGTAAACTGTGTCAGCATCTCCATAACTATTGTCAATAACAAAAGCATGTGAATTGATGCCTTGATTACTTAGATAATTGACCGCTCCAATAATACCTTTTCCATTTTCATTTTTCCATGCTGGATTGCCGTTTTGCCAATCTGCAATGTGGGCTTGATAATTTCTTTCAACAAAATCAGGGGTAGCATTTGTAGGCGTATTATCAAAGCCGATATACTCTAAAAACACTTCTGGAGAACTTGTACCTAGTTTTAAGAAGTATTCATTATTAGACCATCTTAAATAGTGTTCAGCTACATATTCTAATTTTCCTTTTCCTCTAAAATCAACACCATTCTTGTCAGTTTCTTCAATCGTAAACACGCCAACATCACCATCAATAGGTGCAACAGGAGCGCCAAGAAATGGGTTAATACTTGCAGCAATATTATCGAAAGTGCGAAAAGAAGTTCTATAGGACCAGTTACCCGTTTCTAGCGGGTTAAAATGACAACGCCATTTATTGCCTGAAATAGCACTCGTCTCCCTAGCATTACCATCTGCAGCAAAATAGCCAGGAACAAAATATTTTTTTCCAGAAGGACTTGTAAACGTAACATTTAGCCGATAATCTTTAAAGGTTGTGGCTTCTTCGCTTGCCTGCTCTCCAGACCAAGTTAAAGTGATTTTGTGAAATTTTTTGAATTCCCCAGATAATTCGGCATTTTGAGAAAACACACTTAATGGGTACCAAAGGACAACAAAGAACAGCAGGGGGATTCTACTCATTTATTATTTTATTCTATGACTTATAAAGTTTCTGGTAAACTAATTATTGCCAATCTTTCAGACAATGCTACAAATTAAACCAAACTTAATATTCTATTGCATAGTTTCGATTAAATACCTTTAAAAACGTTGAAAAAAATAGTAGCTCAAAAAAATATTATATTACCATGAAATTAGCTCCTTTTATTATCGTGAATGATCCTTTTCTTTAGGTACGCGAATTAACAACAGAATACCAACTAAAAAGAAGATAAATAAGAAAAGTATGGCATTTCGCATACTACTAAAATGGTCAACAAGTGCGAAAATAAGCATACCTATGACAATTCCTATTTTTTCCGCGACATCATAGAAACTAAAATAAGACGTAGTATCCTCAGTCTCGGGTAAAAATTTGGAATACGTTGACCTTGCCAATGCTTGAACACCGCCCATGACCAGACCTACCAAACTCGCTCCTATATAAAATTGCATTGGAGACTTCATAAAGAAAGCATAAACACAGAGACACATCCAAATAACATTTACAACAATCAGAGTTTTAATATTTCCGAATTTATCTGATGCTCGCGAAGTTAAGACTGCGCCTAAAATCGCCACTAATTGAATTACAAGAATACTAACTATCAGACCAAGAGTCTTCTCATCTTCTCCACCCCATGAAATTTCTTTTTCTCCAAAGTATACAGCGATAAGCATTATGGTCTGAACGGCCATACTGAATACAAAAAATGCTTCTAAATATCGTTTTAATCTCAAGTCTTTCTGCAGCTGATGCCATACACCCTGCAACTCTTTAAATCCGTTGAGCAACACTTTTTTATTGACTTTGTGGCCTGTCGAGGCGCCTTTAGGTAGTACTAAAAATGTATATTGACTAAAAATAGCCCACCACAAACCAACGGTTATAAAAGAGATTCTCATAGCTTCTTTAGACGCCATGGTATGCGCTTCAGGAGTAGAACCCACATCAAAACCAAAAATTTCTGGATACATGACCATAAGCAAGTTAAGTACCAATAAAAGTACACTACCAATATACCCCATTGAAAAACCTTTGGCACTTATGCGATCTTGTTGCTCTTCAAATGCAATATCTGGTAGATAAGAATTATAGAAAACCAGACTTCCCCAATATCCTAAAAGACCCATAAAATAAAAAGCAAGACTGGTATGAATGTGATCAAGGTCGAACCAATATAGTCCGATGCAACCCAAGCTACCTAGATAGCAGAAAAACTTCATGAAATTCTTTTTGTTACCTACGTAATCCGCAATTCCAGATAAAATTGGCGAAGAGATCGCCACTATTAAGAATGTAAACGCGGTAACTAATTCAATGAGTACTGTTGGCTTCATTTCAAAGCCAAAAGCAGAAACTAATTCATCTTTAGAGGTAAAGAGTGCAGAATAAAATATTGGAAAAATGGAGGAAGCGATAGTTAGTGTGTAGACCGAATTGGCCCAGTCATAAAACGCCCAGGCATTCAATAGCTTTTTGCTTCCCTTAATAGCTGCAGGTCTGGTCATAAGCTTTGATCATAAAAAAACCGCCAATTTACTACTGACGGTTTTAAATATACGATTATTACGATTGCTATTACTGAAAGGTAGTAACTCCAAATTTAGCTGCTTCTTTCTTAGCTGCTGGGGCCCAAGCAGTCAAATTGGCAATACGCGTATCATTTGAGGGGTGTGTACTCATAAATTCAGGCGGT
>ENA-ORXM01002110-ORXM01002110.1-marine-metagenome-genome-assembly--contig:-NODE-2110-length-24713-cov-3.951981_pt1 | contig 24713 bp, 20 predicted proteins | sample MGYA00237867_ERZ511480 | MGnify/ENA primary metagenome ERZ511480 (study PRJEB26309, sample SAMN06266103) | marine metagenome | isolation source: Algal blade | place: United Kingdom:Sidmouth, United... | reverse complement strand
TTCTATTCATAATTTGAGCTTTTAAAAGCCTTACCCTGCATGCACAGGGTAAGGCTAAATTTTCTACAATCTTATTAATTTCTGAGTATGGATGATCTCACCATCTCGTTCTACTGTAACTAAAAGTAATCCTTTGTGATCTGATATCGATAGTATTTGACGCTTATTTCTAATCTTATCTTCCATCAAAAAATCCCCTTGTGCACTAGATCCTGCAATAATAAACCCTAAATCAGCTGTACCAACAATCCCATAAGCATTTGCTTCTCCTACCCAATTTATGTAATCTAAGTTTTTAAATATTTCTATCTGTCCAAAACTATCTACAATACAAAAACCCATATTATTAGGAACATCTACTAGTACGCTTTGTTGATTTTGATAAAGGTCAAAATTAACTAATGAAGCCACTTTTCCTTCATCCAATAGAACTCTTGTTTCTTTCATTTGCCATGAAAATTCAAGAGAATTTTTATTGTAAACAAAATTATATCCGTTACTAGGATATGTAGTAACTACAGTATCAAAAAAAGTATTAGTTAGTATTCCTGATATATTATCATATTCATTGGTTTGGTTTATGATTGATACATTTCCATTAATCCCAAGCCCATTGTATATAAAACTTGTAGATATTTTATTGCCTCTCTCATAATGTTTAGATGTGCTGTGATTATAATTCCCCCACAAATGCAACAGTGAATCTACAATTTCATATTCTATATTTCCTAAGGAATCAAATTTAGTCAAAAGGAAGTCTCCTGTTAACATTAAGTTATTCGTATTGAACCCTCTCGTCTGAACAATAAACCCTCCATCAGATGTAGGCTCTGGATCTCCTAAAATATGCTTTCCAATAAAAGTCCTTCTCCAGATTAAATCACCTATAGAATCTACTTTCATTAGAAATCCTCTTGCATTAGTTTCGAAACCTGCTATTACCAACCCTTCATCATTTGTCAAATTACACCCTGAAACATTCGGAGCATCTTGTGATCCAGGAATTGCATAAGTTCGATCTATAACTTGTCCATAAGAATTTCCATATCCTAACATAAAGAGGAATAGAATTCCAATCAATTGTATTACTTTCATTGTTTATAGTTGTTTGTTTTCAATAAATAAGGAGTATCTCCCGATTATTTTATTCAAATGTATTACCTGTAAATTGTTTGCACAAGTACATTTTTTTATATTTATCGAAATTTAAACCCTAGTTTATTCCTAAAAATGATTCACAGCAAGTTTATTAGACTTTATCAGACATTAACTACTTCAGAGCATAGATTACTCAAACAATGGGTACTTTCTCCTATTCATAACCAACGCAGAGATGTTATTCAGTTATTCGATTTTGTTTATTCTAGAGCTAGTTTAACAAAAATTACATTACAGAAAGAACGCGCCTTTGTTTACCTTTTTCCAAAGGAAAAATATGACATGTACAAAATCAATCATGTGCTATCTTATGCGTATAAAGTATTAGAAGAATTTATCGAATATTTAGAAGCAGTTTCTTTAGACATAAATCGACAAAAAAACAAAATAAAGGCTTACTCGAAGCGAAATTCTATTATTAATGCCAAAAAGGTCGTTCAAAAAAGCAAACAGCAGTTGCTCAAAAATAAACACAGGAGTAGCGCCTTTTTCCTTCATGCTTATGAATTGGAAGTCCATCAGTTTGAATTAGAGGGAACCAATAAACGGGTTCAAAAGAATAATTTACCAGACTTATTGAGTAACCTCTCAAATTTCTTTGTTATATCCACTTTGCGATACGCTTACATTGCTGCTTCACATAGCAATGTCTATAAAGTTAATTACGAAATTCCAATGTTATCAGCTATTTTAGAACAAGCTCAGCAAAAAGTAGAGGTGCCCATTATTCAACTCTATTACTTTGCTTATATGGCATTGACACACTTAGAGGAAGAATCTTACTATTTCTCATTAAAAGAATGTTGGGAGCAATACGGCGCTTTATTACAAAAAAATGAACGCCAAGAGGTTTTGTTAATTATAATCAACTATGCCATCAAACAAGCACACTCTGGAAACTTATCTTATATCAAAGAAGCTTTTGAATGGTACCAAATTGGATTGAGTACGACCTTATTATTAAATGAGGGACTTTTGAGTCAATTTGCCTATAAGAACATTGTGGCTTTGGGATTAAAGTTAAAAGCGTTTGATTGGATAAAGTCCTTTATAGAACAATACACCGTTAGTTTACCCCAAGAAGTCCAACTCACTTATAAAACTTATGTATCTGCAAAATATTTTTTTGAAAAAAGTGAATATGACACCTGTTTGGAGTATTTAACAAAAGTAGAGTACGATGATCTGTTTATGAATATTGATGCGAAGATGATGTTATTAAAAATTTATTATAAAAATAAAAGCTTAGATGCTTTGGAGGCATTGATACAAAGTTTTAAAATTTTCTTGCACCGTAAGGAGGTTATGGGTTACCACAAGCACAATTATTTGAACATACTTTCTTTTGTAAAAAAAATAATTTCACTTCCTGATTTTGAGAAAACAGCTAAAGAAAAGTTATATCATGATATAGCATCAACGAAACCATTGACAGAGAAACAATGGCTATTAGATCAATTAAATGAATCTTAAATACGAACTCATTTACGAACAAACCTTTTTTCAAAAGTTCATATAATAGCTTAAAATAAAAAAGCCCAATCGTATATTTTCACTACGATTGGGCTATGAACCTAAAAAGTAAATTCTAACATATTAAACTATTGTGCAATTAGTTTTCCTGTATTAATCAACTGATTGTCTCCTTCCAATCGATAGAAATAAATCCCTGCTTGTAGATTATTATTTTGGAGTTGGATCGTGTTTGTGAGAACACTTTTTTCTTCTGCAACTAAGCGGCCAGTTACATCAAAAACACTCAACTTCAAGGTTTCATATTCCTTGCCATCTACTTCAAGCCTCGTCGAATGTTTAAATGGATTTGGGAATACTTTTACAACTACTGCTTCTTCGTAAATTTCTCCTACGGTCAGATTAATCGTTATAAAATCTTCTCCAATCGTGTGAAAAGTTGTATTGGTAAAAATAGGCGGATTAAAATCAAAATAAATAGCGGCTGTGTTATTAATAATCGTTCCTATTGGATTGTTTGCTTTCTGTTGGATTCTATACTGGAAGAAACCATTAGAAGCTGGCTCGTTGGTCATACTGTCCACCAACAAAATATTGGGGAACTGAACTTCCAAAATGTTCTGACCTGTTAGTGTCCAAGTATAAGTATGACTACTAGCTCCCATCACCAATGTTTCAGGATTCAGATAAGGAGAAATAGTATCGCGTATTACAACCGTAAAAGCCGTATCCGTTCCTGTATTCTGAAATCTAACTTTATAATCCAAAGCCGTGTAATCATAAATATAATGTTGTGTATCATAACCTTTGGGTTGAGCTGACTTATCATTAGGATCATAAGAAGCAACATTTTCTTGGCAATCTATTGCAATGAATGGAGAGCTATTATTGTTGTTATATTGTGTCACAAATCCTAGATTAAATCCTCCTAAACTATTTATATGACAACCTTCCACCACTGCTGTTGCAAAACGATCCCCTAACAAAGATGGATAGCCATTTTCTTGCTCTGCCAATATACGATAGGTTCTTCCTTGCTGTGCTGGTTCAACAAATTGAGTATTGGCAGCACCATTTAAGTTAAAATTACCTTGCATCATCATAATGTTGTCTTCAACAATATAGTAATTTAAAGGCTGCGCCATATTGTTCCCTATATTTTCAATTGTAAAGATGATACTATCATTTTGACATTCTGCGCTCGCATTTATCATTGCACCTGACCATATATTCGGAACGCAAATACTATCTGGATAAATATGTGCTTCTGTACAATGTGTTTGTCCAATTGTCGCGCTAGTATCGACCAATACTTGGATGGTAAAATTATTACATTCTGCAACTGCTAAAGTACCGATATTAAAGGTATGCAGAGTTCCACTTTGGCTAACCAATGGGACACTTGAACTTATATAATTCAAAAAAGGATCTAAATCTACCGTTACAAAAACATTCGTAGCAGCAATGGTTCCTTCGTTACAATACGATACGGTATAGTTGCTTCCACCACCTACAGTTCGCAAAAAAGGAGCTCCAATATCCACATTTAACAATGGACAGTTCATGATAGACTGCAAACTCCAATTGACCGTTTGTATCACATAATTGGTGTCCACATAAACCTGTTGACTACTTGGGCAAACTTGCCAATAAGGGCTAGAAGGAATAACTGTAACTGTATACAAGCCTGTATCTAAATAGGCGCGATAATTTCCTAAAGAATCAAGTGTATTACAGTATACAGTTATGCTATCTCTTTCAAATTTTATCAATTGATTTAGTAAACCCAATTCAAGAGAGTCTACCAAACAGTTCATATTAAAATCTACGGCTACTCTTCCTCTTACTGCCTGGTCAAAACAGTCCTGTATATAAATAGCAGTAATATCTTTGGACCAATTTGTCTTCGTCCAATTTGGGGTTGAATTTGGCACACAAATTTGCAAAAATTCACTATTAAATTGACAGCCCATTACATTAAGTGTTGTATCTGGCAAAGCCAATCTTGACAACTGATTTGAAGTACAAACTAACCATGCTAAAGAAGAATTATTCGATAGATCTAAATCTGTCAACTGGTTATTACTACAAACCAAATGAAACAAAGCTGGGTTAGCAGATAAATCCAATTCTGTCAATTGATTATTTTCACATCTAAAAAGACCTAATAAGGCATTGCTAGAAACATCTAAACTCGTCAGTTGGTTGTTCCAACATTCTAGACGATTTAAGACTGTGTTCGCAGATAAATCTAAACTCGTCAGTTGATTGTTCCTACATTCTAATCTTGTCAAATTAGGATTGTTTGTAAGATCTAAACTACTAAGACTATTGTGTACACACAATAACCTTTCTAATAATACATTACTAGAAACATCTAATACTTTAAGGTCATTATTTCCACAACTAAGGTAAGACAGTTGTACACTATTAAATACATTTATAGAATCCAAAACGGAGTTAGAACTGCAAGACATAAATTCTAAAGCTCCATTATCTGAAAAGTCAGCATATTCTAAGGAATTATTAAAGGGGCAAGAAACTGCCCTCAATACTGCATTATTAGAGAAGTCTAGGTATTTCAAATTAGGGTTATTATCGCATTGAAAATGCACCAAGGAATTATGTCCTGAAATAATTAGACTATCATCGGACCATTCTTTTATGCGTGAACACTTCAAGGTATCTAAATTCACAAAGGCATGGATACCTTCTAAGCTATGTATTGTATCTTGATAAAAAATCAAACTTGTTGCTGCTGCTGCATCACTATTCAAAATCTGCCCATTAATCAACCCATCAGAATCAATTCCTAATTGGATCAACTTACTTTCAAAATAAGGATCAGGAATGGCAGTGGTTTGTGCTGATATTTGGAAATTACTAAGCAAAAGCATTGCTAGTATTAAGCCCCAAATAGGTTGTGTTATTGTAGTCATATTTTTAATCATTGTTTGTTGGAGGAATAATTTCAATATTGTATACAGCAAAGATAGACTACCAACAGGTTGTTTTCAATTACAAATATTTTCTATTGTCCGATTTTGCAGGAAATTATTGTATCTTCATTATATGTACAATAGCAAACTAATTCTTCTTTACAAGAGTCTTTCTTTTTCAGAGAAATCCCTTTTCAAAAAATGGGTCAAATCCCCTGTGCACAACAAACATCAAGATGTCATTCAATTGTTTGATTTTATAGCTTCTAAAAAATTGCTTACCAAACGAACTGTTGAAAAAAAGGTACTTTTTAAGTTCATCTACCCCAATACTTCTTATAGTGACTTGAGACTACGGCATATCATGACTCTAGGTGTTAATCAATTAGAAAATTTTGTCTGCTTTATTAAGCAAAAAGAAGATCAATTTCAGCAAAAAAAAAGCTTAATCAAACACTATAGTGATCGTAATCTTGAAAAGTTTGCCTTATTAAATATTAATAAGAGTAAAATAGCACAAACAAAGCGAGTCATTAGAGATAGTCAATTTTATTATGAACAGTATCAACTAGAACGAATTATTCTAGAACATCATGAAAAGCAACAACGGGTACAAACAAGTAATTTGCAAAAAATAACAGATGCCTATTCTATTGCCTTTATCATTGAAACACTACAAAATGCTTGTGCCGCTTTAGCCTATCAAAATTTGAATAAGAAAAATAGTTGCGAATTTCCATTTTTAGTGACCATACTAGATTTTATCCAGCAAGGCAAATACGATTCAATTATAGCCATTCAATTTTATTATTATAGTTACTTGTCCTTGGCCAACCCAGACGAGGTTAGTTATTTTCTTCAACTCAAAAAATTACTTTTTGAACAACACAGCGTATTGCCTTTAAGGGAAATTAAACACATCCATATTATTGCCTTTAATTTTTGCATCAAAAAACTCAACACAGGTGCGGAAGAATACGTACAAGAAGTGTTCGAATTATTCAAATATGGTTTGGAGTATCATATTTTAATAGAAAACGATGTATTGAGTCGTTTTACGTACAAAAATATTATAACAGCGGCGCTACGATTAAAAAACATCGACTGGACAAAAACATTTATCCAAGAATATACACCACGACTAGAAGCACAATATCAAACGAATTATCAACATTTTGCAGAAGCAAAACTACTCTTTACACAAGGTTACTATCAACAAACCTTACAACTCTTAAACCAAGTAGAATATGATGACTTGTTTCTAAATTTGGATGCCAAGATAATTTTAATGAAAATTTATTATGAAACAAACAGTATAAATGCTTTAGATTCTTTTCTTAATAGTTTTTATGTCTTTTTGCAACGAAAGGAAATAATGGGGTATCATCAAAAAAATTACAAAAACATTGTAAAATTAACTCAAAAACTAGCTTACTTAGCAACTTACGATAAGAAAGGGCAACAAAAATTAAAAAAACAAATTGAAGAAACAGCTCCTTTAACAGAACGAACTTGGCTGTTAGATCAAGTAGAAAAACTATAATTTTTTGTATCTTTAGTTGTAACATCTACCTATTTCACTCAATAAATAAAATAATCCTTCTAAATGAAATTAATAGACTCTTTTGGCTTTTTTCTTTTTGGTGCTTTGGTTGGTGCTTTTTTGTATGCTAATTATTTTGGTGGTCCCAAACAGATCAAAGACCCCATGCCCGACATCAACCAACATATATTACTAGAACGAGTTAAAAAAGTAGCCAAGTTAATTACAGTAGAAGGGGAATTTTCCAACATTCATCAATACAACGATTCCTATTGGTCAGACATTTCTATTCTAAGAAAAAAAGCCATTATAAAAGTCAATGCGCGCGTTTCTGTTGGTTTCGATTTGAAAAAAGCACAATTTGAAGTGGATGCAGAAAACAAGGTTCTACGAGTCAAAAATTTGCCTGCTCCCGAAATATTATCTATTGACCATGATTTAAAGTATTATGACATTCAAGAAGGTATGTTTAATTCTTTTACAGAAGAAGAATTGACAAGTATTGGTGCCGTTGCCAAGAGAAAGTTACAAAAAGAAGCTTCTCAAGGACCTCTAATGGATCAAGCAAAAGCAGAAGGCATTGAAAGTCTTGAAATCATCAAGATTTTAGTAGAGCAAGCAGGTTGGCGTTTTGAAGTACAAAACAATGTGGTAGAACCTACCCCTGAGAACAAAAAATTACCCGATTCTATTAGCATTGCTTTACCAACCAATAATGGAAGAGATAGTTTAAAAAACTAGCTTCTGTTGACGCTTCTTTTACCTCAAAATACGATCAACTGTTCGTTCTATCATTTTATTTTTTAGCAAAAACAAGTTACTTTTTGATTTATAGCTGTACTTTTGTGCCTTCATCAATTCAATCAAACAGTTAAAAAAATCAATCATGGACAAACAACTTAAAAAGTTGGTGGACGAAAAAGGGAACTTAATTAGTCCTACATTGCCTGAAGACGTAAAAAATTACCTTATTGACATTGACGGAACGATCACAGAGGATGTTCCCAATGAAGAGCCAGAACGCATGGGAACTTGCAAACCTTTTCCAGATGCATTAGAAACCTTGAATAAATGGTATGAAGAAGGGCATCGTATCTGTTTTTTCACTTCTAGAACAGAAGCTCATCGAGAAATAACAGAAATGTGGCTAAAAAAAGAGGGCTTCAAATACCATAGTTTGTTAATGGGAAAACCTCGTGGAGGTAATTATCATTGGATTGATAATCACATGGTAAAAGCAACTCGATTCAAAGGAAAATTTACGGATCTTGTTCTGAAAGAAAAAACCATCGAAGTTTTTAAAGATTAGTGACAAAATTTGCAAAATAGATTTTTATTTATATCTTTGTACCCGCTTTTGAAATAAGACAATAATCTAAAATACAATAGAATAATGAAACGTACATTTCAACCTTCGAATCGCAAACGTAAGAACAAACACGGATTTCGTGAACGCATGAGTTCAAAAAATGGTCGCAAAACTTTGGCTAACCGTCGTAAAAAAGGACGCAAGCAATTGACTGTTTCTGACGAAAAACGTGGTCTAAAATAATCCATTACTTTCAGTAGTACTGGTTACGAATAAAATTTTCGTCTAGCTCAATAGAGTTAGACGAATTTTTTAGGTTGTAGTTTTTTCATTCTACAACAGTATTATTATATAGACTAAAAAAGAGAGCGCCTATTGAATGATTCAATAGGCGCTCTCTTTTTATTTATTGTTATCTAGTTAATACTCTGTCGATTTTTAAACGAAGTAATACTAGTACAATATGGAATTAAGTTATTCTAAGTTTTCCTTCGTCATGTGTACCAACCATCGGCGGTTTTCTTTTTTTAAGATTAAAGCTCTTGTAGTAAAGACACCTTTTTCATCACAACAAACTTGACATTCTGCAATAGTTGCAGTTTCTTCCTCTTTGAGGATACAAGTTGCTTTTTTTAATAATTTTAATTGTGCCGCCCCATCTTCTTTTGCAGCTTGTTTTTCTTTTTCTGGCAATAAGTCATTTAGATTCTGAAGTAAGCTAATTACTTTTACCGTTTCAGAAGTCCCCATTTGTTTTGCTCGTTCATAATCATTATTTGCCAATGCTTTGTAAAAAGCAAGTGTCACACTCTTTGGGTTCTTATAATTTACTTTTTTAGAACCAGCACAGGCATTAAACAAAAAGAACAATAACAGCAAGCCTGTCCATTTATTCAAAAATTGATTCACAGTTATGTTTTCAGTAATGAGAGAATTCGTTAAACCACACGTCTACTCTTGACATAGGCGCGTATCCAGTAATTAATTCCCATAGAAGTTTCCATGATACCTCTACTACTAGAAGCGTGAATAAAACGAATAGCATCAGCATTCCTAGCATCAGTAACAATTCCTACATGATTGATTCTTCCAGGTGTCCCTGTTGCAAAAAAGACTAAATCGCCAGCTTGCAATTGTGATTTTGAAATTGCTTGTCCAACTAAAGCTTGATCTCTAGAAACTCTAGGCAAATTTACACCGATTGATTTAAAACTCGTTTGTGTAAATCCAGAGCAATCCATCCCACTGTGCGATATTCCGCCAGTACGATAAGGCACACCATAATAAGAGCGTGCTGTTTTAAGCAGGGCATCAATTTTGAGTTTTCTTGCATTTACGGTACTTCCTGAATTATTGCCACCAGAACCAACTACAGATGTTGTATCTCCTATGACAGGAGATGTGCTTGTACGTCCAGATCTTTTATCTGCTAACTCTTGTAAGAAAACAGCAAACTCCTTTTCGTAACGACGAAGGTCTACTACTGCACTAATTTTTTTACCTTGATTATCATAAATAAATTGTATGCCTCTTAATCGCATGGTTTCTTGATTTTGTTGAATGTTATAAGCTAATACTTTGTAAGATTTTTAATTTTTCATAAAAAAACATAAAGTCCATCTTATATTAGATTGATTATCAGCTATTTAATGTTTTGTAAATTTTAAATCTACTAGACTGACAATCAATCTAATATGATTTATTCACAAAGTATAGATTAGCCAATAGCTTGTTTAATGGTATTTAAATGTAATGGCTTTTTGATGAAAAAAAAAATATTTTCATTCGTTGTTCGTCTAGTACTCCATTATTTTTTCTATTTTTCATTTTAATTGCCTTGTACCAAACTTTGTGATAGCGGAAATTCTGAAAAGAAAATCCATTTTACAAATCTGAATATCTGTATAAGGCAAAAAAAATATCAAATAAAATACAGAATCTACTTAGTGCCCTGTAAAGTAATTAACTTTCATTTTTACAGAGTACTTCGATTTTTATTAAACATTAAGGTTGATTGACCATTTTAATTCAATTCATTAGAAGTTCACCATACAAGCAATAGATTATGTTATACTCCATGACGGGTTTTGGACGCGCAGAAAAGACGACTCCGTCTCAGCGCATTGTTGTAGAAATAAAGAGCATTAACAGCAAAAGTTTTGATTTACGAACTAGGATATCCACACAATACCAAAGTAAAGAAATTGAGTTGCGAAAATTGATTAATAACAATTTGATGCGTGGAAAGGTTGATCTAACTTTGACGGTTGAAAATACATTAGAAAACGATCATGCCATCAACAAACAAGCCTTTAACAATTATTATAAAGACTTAATAGAAATTGCGGATGAACATACGATCAACAATGGTGACTTACTCTATACCATCACTCGATTACCAGGAGTTATTATACAAAATAACGATGCAGTAGATGAGAATGCGTGGGAACTCATCTTAGAAGTTATCGAAGAGGCTCTCCTAGCATTAAATGATTTTAGAGCCGAAGAAGGTAGCGCAACTTTAGAAGACATTCAGTCTCATATTGATAATATTGTTAGCTTGCTCCACGAAGTAGACCCCGCAGAGGAAGAACGTATTGAAAAAATCAAAGCTCGCTTACTCTCTAGTTTAGAGCAATTGCAACTCAAAGGGAAGGTAGACGAAAATCGCCTGGAACAAGAAATGATTTATTATTTAGATAAGTTTGACTTGAACGAGGAGAAAGTTCGTTTACAACAACATTGTACCTATTTTATAGAAGAACTGGAAAAGGAGGTTCAATCCAAAGGGAAAAAACTGAACTTCATTTTGCAAGAAATTGGAAGAGAAATTAACACGCTGGGTTCTAAAGCTAATTCAGCAACCATTCAACGTTTGGTCATTCAAATGAAAAATCAAGCCGATAAAATTAAGGAACAATTGGCGAATATTTTATAACCTATAAAACGCTTTACTCGAATGTTATAAGTTGAACAAATAAGTATGAGAGAAAACTTTGCACCTTGGCGTAATCGACTGCACGAAATTATATTTGAAGCAGATACCAAACTAGGAAAACTATTTGATGTAACCTTACTGATTTTAATTATCATCAGTATCATTTTGGTTATGCTGGAAAGTATTTCAGAGCTAAATGATGTCTATGGAGAATGGTTTGAAGTTGCAGAATGGATTATTACTATTTATTTTACAATCGAGTATATCTTGCGCTTAATTTGTGTCTACAAACCTAGTAAATACGCCTTTAGTTTCTTTGGAGTTATTGATTTGCTTTCTATACTTCCTAGTTATGTAGAATTAATCTTTGGATTAGCTGGTTCTCAATATTTTTCAGCAGTTCGAGCCATGCGCTTAATTCGAGTTTTTAGGATTTTCAAACTAGCCAAGTTCTTAGATGAGAGCACCATTCTTATGGAGGCACTGAAAGCTAGTCAAGCAAAAATCACTGTTTTTCTTACCTTCATATTAACAATGGCTATTGTGATCGGGTCACTTATGTATTTTATAGAAGGTGGGCAAGGTTCGGGCTTTACAAGCATCCCTAGAAGTATTTATTGGGCAATTGTGACTCTAACAACCGTTGGTTATGGTGACATTGCTCCAACAACTGCTGTTGGGCAATTTTTAGCTGCTGTAGTTATGATTATGGGCTATGGCGTTTTGGCCGTTCCTACTGGTATTGTTTCTGCGGAATTGGTTTCTAGCGACCTGAATCCTTCCAATACCTTATCTACTCAAGCTTGCAAATCTTGCCTTAGTGAAGGGCACGATAAAGATGCTCAATTTTGTAAATATTGTGGGGAAGAACTCTAAGTCTCAAGCAAGGCATTCAATGCTTTCTTATATTACTCCTATCTTAATTTTTTGTTAGCCCAAAAATATAGCGTAAATAATTTAGACGAAATCAAAAACAATTGGGAATTCATATTCATAATTGCTAATTATTTCTTACTTTTCTAGTCTATTATAAAATCAGTACTTCGTGGAGTTTTTAGTTTTTTAATAAAAAACATAAAAACACATCTTACATTGAATTGATTATCAGTTTTTAGCACTTTAAACACTACAAACATTACTTGACTGATAATCAACTTAATACATTTCACACATGAAGTATAGTCAAATGAGAAAAAATTTAGTTTATTGAGGCTTTGAGTAGTCCAATACTAAATCCGTAATGAATACGGTATCATTTAGAACGCTATAAGGCAACTTTTGTACAAAACACCTATGCAAGATCAATTTAATCTAAATACACAAGTACCCAAAACATTAGAAAGAGAGCAATTAAAAGAAGTTTGGTTGGATTTTATGCAACAACTCTCTGGTGATGTTTGGACGGATTACAACGCACATGACCCTGGTATTACCATTATGGAACAACTCTGTGATACCATGTCAAAAATTAACAAGCGTGCAACTACACCTATTCAGAATTTACTCAATTCTCAATCTAGAAAAAAACGGGAAGAAATCAATAACGCATTTTACGATGCAGTAGAGATTTTACCAACCAATCCTGTTACACAGGACGATTACCGTATTCTAATTATTGATCGTGTTCAGTATGTTAAAAATGCTTGGGTAGAACCTGTTCGTGATAATATGCAGGGCATTAAAGGGCTTTATCGTATTTTGTTACAAATTGACGAAACTGCGCGCACAGAAGAAGGTATTCGAAAAATTAAAGAAGAAGTTTTTACGCTTTATAACAATCATCGAAACTTGTGTGAAGACATTGAGTCTATCCAAGTCTTAGAAGTTGACAAAATTGAAATTTTTGCAGACATTGACATCAATTCCGAAGCGATTGCAGAGGAATTATTGGCAGAGATTTTATTTCGGTTAGAAGAACACCTTAACCCTTCCATCCAATTTCACACTTTAGAGGATTTGTTGGAAAGAGGCTATACGGTTGATGAAGCATTTGATGGTCCTCCACCAGTACATGGTTTGATTTTGAAATCAGATTTGAGAGGCATGACACAAGAGGTCTATGTTTCCAAATTGATCGAAATTGTACAAGGCGTAGAAGGTGTACGAAGAATTACTTATTTCCGTGTAGATAAAAATGGCATTCCTGTAGACAGTGATGTCATTCCAATTCGCCAAAACACTTACCCTGTTTTGGATATGGATACCATTGATGAACGCTACACAGATGGTGCTGATTATCCCTTGCAATTTTTTAGAGGAGCATTGAACTATGAGTTGGATCTAAATACAGCAAACCAGTTACTCTACTCTTTGTATGCGCGTTATAAGAAGGGGTATCAGATGAAGATGCTTTATCATGAAAAAGATTTCCCATCAACCATTAGCTTAAAAGAAGTTGCTCATTACGATTCTTTGCAAAATGCACTTCCAGTTACCTACGGTGTGAACGAATTGGGCTTGCCAGATCATGCGCAAGCTACTCGTGAACGAGTTGCAATGGTGAAGCAATTGAGAGGTTACCTGTTCTTTTTTGAACAAACTTTGTCCAATTACTTAGCTCAATTAGCGAATGTTCGAAAACTTTTTTCTATTGACAAAACAATTGATAGAACTTATTATAGTGATACTCCTAAAGATCTTCCAGGCGTATTTGATTTAATTTTTAATCCAACTGTAGAGCACCTTGCCTCTAACAAAGAATACTCTTTGGAAGATGCACAAGAAAGAGCTTTGGAGTTGTTTAATGATAAAGTCGCTGAAGTGACCAAAGAGTTTGATCCTTTTATTGATCGCAGAAACCGTTTTTTAGATCATTTGTTAGGACGTTTTGGAGAGCAATTTAGCACCGATTTCTTACTAAAAGTATCTAACTATGTAGGTGTTGGGCATGATGATGATGAAACAAATCCTGAAATTGAGCTCATTAATGCTAAAATTGAGTTTCTTCAAAACTATGTAGACATTAGTAAAAACAAAGGAAAAGGCTTTGATTACTTAGGACAGTCCTTGGACGATTGGAATGTTTCTGGATTGGAAAAAAGAGCTAATTTATTGTTAAATATCAAAATGTCTGGCAATGAATCTTTATTGGATGTTTTTGATGGAAAAGATGACGATAACGACTTTTTTGATAACTTAAAAACAGTGGTTGACTTTGTTCCTAAAGATACTAAAGAAGGCTTCATTCATTTAGACGCTTTGTATGAAATCCAAAATACCTTTGGGATCAACGAAGAAGAACTAGATGATGACTTGAAAGATGAATTGGATCGTTTGCGAGATACACTGAAAGAAGATGAGATAGACGACGATACAGATAAGGACGATGCACGTGATTCAGAAGAACTTGACAAAAATATAGAGGACAAGGATAATTCGCAGGAAGAAGATACCATTGATTATAGCCGTCGTTTTGTCTTCCGTGCTAACTCTAGAGATGAGTTGATTCGCAACTTAATGTCACAAGGAATTCTTAGTCATAACTATATCGTTCTTCCTACTAAAGGAAAGCAATCTTTTAGTATTTATTATAAAGGAAAACGAAAATTAGGCGTTTTCAAAATCAGAGAGGTTTCCACTCGTTTGGCAGCTCGTACAGAAATTGAAAAATTAATCACGTACTTGCACAAACTCAATCATTATTCAGAGGGAATGCACCTTGTAGAACATATTCTACTACGTCCACAAGCGCAAGATCAACATGGCTTTGTACTAACAGACGATCAAGACGGTATTATTTTAGAAAGTTATGAGTTTGGTGAAATTGACCAACAACGTACCTATAGTGACGAAATTATTAATGTAGGTACTTATCGTGAAAACTATACGATTAGACAAGATGAGAACAATAATTATGTCATTGTCTTGGCTGATAATTATGATGTTTTCATTGCCAAACATCCAACACTTTTAAAAACAGAACTGGAAGCTCAAGATACTTTGCTAGATATTATTGATTATATCCGAAGTTTTAAGAAAAATGAGGTGCCAATTTATGATAAAATTAAATTCACTACTAGACAACAAGAAGGAAATAACAAACATTCTGAAAATGATTTTTATTCTTTGACTGTTAGCATTATTTTACCAACTTGGCCCAGTAGATTCCAAAATTCTGATTTCCGTGATTTGTTGCGGAATATCATTGTTTTAAATGCGCCTGTTTATATTCATATTGATTTCCAATGGATGAATACAGAAGAAATGGCTGCATTTGAGACGGTTTATTTTAACTGGTTAGAAGAGCGTATCTCTCCTACTCCACGTCAGCCAGAATTAGATGATAAAGCACAACAAATAATGAACCTATTGACGCATAATCATTAATAATTATTGTACTTTTGCGTCTTTACAATCTAATACTTCGTTTAAATCACGCAGTTCTATGAAGCCCAATCTAACTTGGGTTAGCAACACCACTAAATCGTATTCATTTGATTATCAGTAATATTCTCACTTACTTAACAAAGCAAAATTAATTGATAATCAAACAAATACAGCGTTTCACTTTATGTTTTTTATAAAAAAACCAGAAACCAAACAGTAGTACAGTAGTTGATCCACGAAGTGTTATAATCAAGGTCTTTTTATTAAACAAATATCCTCTTATATCTGTTAAAATAGTAAACTAATCCTTTTAAGATTAGAATTACGTTACATTTTAAGACACAAAAATCAAATTACTATGCTTAGTGAAAAAACATTGCAAGCTCTAAATAAACAAATCGCACTAGAAGGAAATGCTTCGGCTTCTTATCTTGCTATGGCTTCTTGGTGCGAAAGACAGGGTCTAAACGGTTGTGCCACTTTTTTCTATGATCAATCAGCAGAAGAGAGAATGCACATGATGAAAATCATTCATTATGTAAATGAAATGGATGGACATGCGGTTATTTCTGAGCAAGAAAAACCTAAAGGCGAGTACAATTCTGTGCAAGAGCTTTTTAAAGCTGTTTATCAACAAGAAAAATCTGTTACAAGTGCCATTTACGAACTTTTGTCTATTTCTGACGAGGAAAGCGACCACTCTACTACTTTATTCTTACAATGGTATGTAGCAGAGCAACGAGAAGAAGAGGCACAAATTCGTACGATTTTGGATAAAATCAAACTAATTGGAACAGGAGGTCAAAGCTTGTATTTTATCGACCAAGAAGTACAAAACATCAATGCACAACGTGGTCAAGAGGAAGCTGGTGGAGAAGAAGGAGTCGCATAAAACAAATTGTTTTACGATTTTCTTCCTATAAATACAGAAAAATTTATTTTTTTAGTATTTTTGTTAGCTTTTTTGACACATTTTGTGTTTAACACTCGTATAAATAGTTCTATTCTAATAATTAGGATAGATTAGCAAACAACAATAACTTATAAAAATAAGTTATTAGAACTAAAATACTCAATAATTTAACAACCTACATTAATCATGTCAGAATTAAAACTAACTGGTAAGATCATTGCCATAATGGACAAGCAACAAGTAACGGATACTTTTGCTAAACGCGAATTTGTTATTGAAACAGACGAGCAATACCCACAGATGGTAAAATTTGAATTGACTCAAGCTAAATGTGAAGATATCGACAACCACAAAGTTGGTGAGGAAATTACCGTTCACTTTAACGTACGTGGTCGTAAATGGACCAACAAACAAGGCGAAGATGTTTATTTCGTTTCTGTAAATGCTTGGCGTTTAGAAAAAGCAGCAGCAACTCCTGCATCTACGGATGCACCATTTCCATCGGCAGATGCAGAGCCACCAGCAGATTCTTTTGCTGATGATTTACCATTTTAGACTTAACTTAATAGAAAAGCCCTTCGGGGCTTTTTTTATTCTTACTAATACCAAATCTATCATGAAGTTTTTATCTATCATTATCAGCTTAACTCTTTTGGCTTGTTCTTGTACCAATGAGCAAAACAATAACACCATTTCTACAAGCATAGATAGCCTACCAACAACCACTAGTCCAGAAATAACTAAACCTATTCCTAAGAAAAACGCTAACTATGTAGCGCTTACTCCTTCTATTTATACAGGTAAAATAGCTGAGCATCAAGGAAAAGCTTTTGTCAACTTGGTTGAATCTAAACAGGAGAGTTTAAAAGCAACAACCAATAACTTTGTTGTTCGTAGAGATACTCTTTATGAAGTTCAATATCTTCCTTTTAAAGATCAAGAATTATATGTACACACCATTGCTATAGAGCAAATAAAAGAAAAAGAAGTGCTCACTAATTGGTGTTTTTCGGTTCTTAAAAATGGTGCTACAATTGCTGAAGACCAACTAATCAGCTCTGATTATTTTTCAAAATTACACTTAGAAAAAATGAATGTTGGAGATACAGAATTAGTTTTTGTAGGCACTAAAAAAGATGGAACTATGGAGACTTTTAAAATTCCTTATGATGGGAAAAAAATATAAAAATTCACCTGCTAATTTAAATGATTATGACTAGCATAAAAATACTCCTCCTACTAAGTTCTTTTTTTATTGTGTTAATCAGTTGCAATGAGACAAAGACTCCTACTACTGAAACCAAAGAAGAAACAACCAATAGAAGAACAGAGGTTGCACCAACAGAAGAAGTAACAAAAGAAATCCCCTTGACTATTTTTCAAAATTCTTTCTTAACTATTTCTCCTGGTGACCAAGTTGAAGAACATAAGGCTGTTATAGAGAAAGGTTTGTTGCAAACGGGAGAAGGTGATTTTGATATTTACAACATCAAAGATGCTAAAAATGATGTCGTAGCTTATTTCTTGGCAAATCCAATAGACAATGAATTGATTGGGGACATTTACATCACTTCTCCTCTCGCTAAAACAGAGGATGGAATTGGCATCGGGCATACTTTTGGTGATTTGCTTGCTAAGTATCCTAATTTGGAAGTACACGGTTCAGAAATTGAAGCCCAAACTTTTGCCAATCAAGGAAATTTATCCTTTAAAATTGATGAGCCTCATAGCACCTATGATTTAGAAACTAGTGCGATTTCTAAAGAGGCTAAGATTATTGAAATAATTATCGTAAGATAGACTCAATACATTTTGGTGATCTAGAAAGAATAATAACCAAGTAAACTCACATAGCGCCATTTAATAAAATTACATAAAACAATTGATTTGTTATTGTTTTTTTATTTGAAAAAAATCTTCTGCCATGGCAGGAGATTTTTTTTTTCAAATACACAAAACCATAGCATCTTTGAGCACTAGCAATTAAATCAATAGCACTTTAAATAACTTCATAGGATAAGTAATTATACCCATTTTTTTAATGAGGTATTTCTACTCTAGCAAACGTTGTCATATTCTTAGATATTTGTAATATAATTAAAAATAAACTATTAGGCTATTCAATAGCCTGTTCTGTGTTTTTGATTATAAAGGCGGAATCCGAAAAGCCTATTTTAAATGAGTAGGAAAATTAAATACTAATAAAATGGCAAAGATTGAAATTCTTAGTGTCAATTCGTTTAAATTAGCTTGGCGTGATAAAGGAAGCGGAGCAGATATGGATGGTGCTTTCTATAATCCTATAAATATTCCGATTGGTTTTAATGCCATTGGTTCCTATGGTCAAGGAAATTACAGTACTCCTACAGGGAGCATACTTGTAGTTAAGGAAATTGAATCCGGTACTTTAGCATATCCTGTTGACTTCAAATTGATCTATAATGATAAAGGAAGTGGGGCAGACATGGATGGTTCTTTCTGGGAACCCATTCCTCCAAAGGGATATGTGGCAATGGGGATCTTGTGTGTTCACGGTTATAATGAACCAGCTAAATCCTCAGTAGTATGTTTACGAAGTGATTTGGTTGTCCCTGCTACAGTTGGTCGTTTGATTTGGGATGACAAAGGTTCTGGTGCGGACATGGATGGTGGTTTCTGGGATATAAGCACGGTTGGTTCTATACAAACTGGAGCATTTGCTGGTGCTAGTAATTACCACTCCTCCGATGCAGCTCCTCTTTTTGGAATAAACCATAGTGTTATATAATCTCAAATTAGCTTGATTTTTTTATTCCATTTGATAATACAGTCACCCTTAAATTTGACTTATTTTATAAATAAAAAGGATAAATTCTCAAGAATATATAGACCTTAGGTTTAGAAAAAAAAAAGTTGTCGGAATTTATTTTTCCGACAACTTTTTGACATTTAATTCCAAGAAATACATAGAACCTAACTAGGATCTTGAACGTGGTCAATGAATAAAATAGGGTTAGTTTTTGTATCCTTTACAAGAAATACAAAAGGACATGAAGCCAATTTTATACAGCCTCTTTATTTGGATGAGAACGAAAAAAATTATTATCACTTACTAATTCTTCCGATTGATTTTAATTATACGTTTCCTAATAAAATAGGATTGCATTTCGGGGTAGAATTAGCCACATAGTTTAGCCCTAGAGGTGTTAATGCCAATCTAACTTATCAAGATAAAGTTATGGTAGCTGGACTTACTGGTCTTTCTTATACAAAAGGAAGGTTTAGATTTGAGCTGTTGTACAAACACTATTTCAATTACTATATAAAACAAACTTTCCTATTTAAGATAGGTTAAAACGAGCCATTCATCGAGTATACTTTCTTAAATAGATTTCAGTCATATTCAGTTTAGAATTGCCATGACACTCTTCTTTATAAAATAAACTAATAAGCAAGAGGCATAGATCAACTTTCTTTGTACTTTTTTAAGTTACTTTCCCACACAATCCACTCGCTCATTTTCAATATTCACAAAATACCAATCCAATCCAATTTTCTTAACTTGAAAAAAGTCATCCTTAGGTGTAATAGCTTGATATTCCATTGGCAAAATTAAGCGTCCTTGCCCGCTAAAAACACCAAGTTGATGTTTTTCATTCTCTACCAAAACCACTCCCGAAGACGTTCGGCTAACATTCTTAAAAGTGAACGTACTTTGTAAACCTCGCTCAAAATCAAACCATTTCCATTGATTTTCCTCTTGTATCAAAAAACCCTTCCAATGCTTATTATCTACTGCATTTAAGAATTTTTGAAAGGACTGTGTTGTGAATTTTTGCGTTTTTAGATTAAACAGCTTTACGGAACCATTTTCTTCAACAGCAAACCAATTGTGTCCGAGATAATCTATCTTTTGGTATTGAACAGGCAAGACCAACTTTCCAGCAGTATTCATTAAGCCAAATTGGTTTCCTTCTACGACCTTTATATATTGACTGTGTACAGAAGGCAAAACTAAATCATAGGTTTTTTCTGCTATTTTTTCACCTTTTAAATCTAACAACGACCACTTTTTATCCTTTTCTAAAACGGCAATAAAACCAGCATCCAACAATAAAATATTTTTATACTGAAAATCTAAAATCAGTTCATTTTTTCGATTAACAACGCCCCATTTTTTATCCTTTCGCACTCCACAAATGGGCAGGGCAGCAGTAGGCACCCGTACAATATCACAAACCGTTGTTCCTATCTTTTCACCTTTATTATTATACAACTGATAATCACCATCCTTTAAGCCCCAAAATCCACCCATAGACCAATATTTTAAAGCAGCATATTTATTGGGTAAGATTGTCTCCCCTTCTAGCGTTGCAGCACCATAGGCATCTTCTATGACTGTAATAATAGCTGCTGTTCCTGCTGTGACAATTTCTTGATAATTGATTAGCAACACTCCTTTTCCATCTGTATTTACAGCACCATAAATGCCATCTTTACTAACTTTTAGCAAGCGATCATTCAATTTCTCGACTTTGCCATAAGGTAGTGGTGTTACCTTATTCTCTTGATACCAAAAATAATGCATTTGCGTTTTACTTTTGGCGGTTAATAACCAATCATTGCCAATCGAAGTTGTTTCAATTGTACTAAACGTTGCTGGTAAAACTTCCTTTGAATTTACATCCACCAAACCTACCAAACAATTTTCTTGATATACTTTTATTAGATCAGTATCTTCTTGTGCCCATGAGACAGCAACAAAAAACGTACATATCGTACTAATTAATAAGGTATAGTAATGCATTTTTTTATTTTTTGAATAGCGGCTTTAACGTAAAACAACGGTATTCATTTGCTTCGCCAAATCCTTCTTTATATCCATTAATTTTAGACTAACCTTCATATAAATCAACATATCTGTATCATTTTTAGCCTCTTGAGATTCTTTCAGCAACAATTGATTCTTGCGAATTAGCCGTTCTATTTTCTTAAATTTGAACCTTAAAATACTACTTTTAGCATCTGCAACATGATTAATTTCGGGCAATTCTTGCGTATTCAAAAACACATTCAGGCGCTCCCAACCTTCCGAAAAACCATGTTCCTCCATTCTTGCTACCAAATCTACTGCCAACTTTGCAATCGCAGAGTCACTATGATACGTAAAATAAGTCGTCGTTATTTTTTCATTTGCTTGGAGTTTAATTAAATACTCCTGTACAATTTTACTACAGATAAGATGGTCAAATTCTTCAATCATGTCCAACATATCCAACAAAATAAATTCTGCTACCGTTGTCTCTTTATCCAATTGCCGATCGCCAAAGTTGATTAGAATACGAACAACATCCATCTCTTGATATTCTTCTGCCGTTTTCTTTTTTACATTGGTATTGGGGTTTTGCTTCTGTCGTGGTGATTGTCCAGTAGAAAAATCTCCATTAGCAAACATCATTTCTTCCTCAGAAGGCATTCCTTCATAAGGATCATAATGATTCGAACCAGAAGAAGTTTTTTTGGCATTAGCATCTCTTTCCTTTTGACGTTGATCGAGCTGATATTTCTTTTTGGCACTAGATTGAATCCGTTTATTAATTTCTGTGTGTAACAATTGCTCACTCATTTCCATTAATTGCGCACACTCCTTAACATAAACAGAACGTTTTAAGGCATCTGGAATTTTAGAAATAGATTCTACAATATCCTTAATTACCTCTGACTTCTTGATGGGATCATGCTCCACATCTTTAAGTAACAAATTACTTTTAAAGAGAATAAAATCATTTGCTTCTCGGTCTATAAATTCCTTAAAAGCTGTTGCGCCTACTTTTTTGAGATACGAGTCAGGGTCCTCCCCTTCTGGTAGTAATACTACTTTTACATTCATATCCTGCTCAATCACAATATCCAAACCTCGTAAAGCAGCTTTAATCCCTGCTTTGTCTCCATCATACAAAATGGTCATATTGGGTGCATAGCGCTTGACCAATCGCACCTGATCTGCGGTCAAAGAAGTTCCAGAAGAGGCAACAATATTTTCAATTCCAGCTTGATGCAAGGAAATAACATCTGTATACCCTTCCACCATATAACATTCGTTCATCTTAACGATGGCTTTACGAGCAAAGTAAATTCCGTAGAGCGTTTTCCGTTTGTTATAAATATCTGTCTCAGGTGTATTCAGATATTTGGGGGCTTTTTTGTTGGCCGTCAAAATTCTTCCACCAAACCCAATCACCTTTCCAGAAACATTGTGAATAGGAAACTGTACTCGATTTCTAAAAAAGTCTCGTTTGTTCTTAATTAAACCAGCTTTCTCTAAAACGCCTTCTTCATACCCTTTGCCAATTCCTTTTTGCATCAAATCATTGGCACCACCATTGGCAAAGCCCAATCCAAATTTTTTGATAATTTCTTCTCGAAAGCCTCTCTGCTTAAAGTAACTTAGACCAACACTTTTTCCATAGTCTGTTTCAAACAACTGCTCTTGAAAATGATCCTTTGCAAATTGATTGACCACATACAAACTATCCGACAACTGTAATTGTGCCGCTTGTTCGTCCGTCAATTCATCTTCTTCTATTGGAATATTGTATTTCTTGGCAAGACTTTTCAAGGCTTCTGGATAAGATAATTGCTCCAAATCCATGATAAAATTAACTGGATTTCCACCTTCTCCGCAACCAAAACATTTATAAATGTTCTTAGCTGGAGAAACGGTAAAAGAAGGCGTCTTTTCATTGTGAAAAGGGCACAGGCCAATATAATTGACCCCTCGACGCGTTAACTTAACAAAATCGCCGACTACATCTTCAACTTTTACCGTCTCAAATATAGTTTGGATTGTTTTTTGTGTTATCATATAATAGCATTTGCAATTGTTATTCAAAGATACAAAAAATCGTTTAGAATAGAGCAAAGCGCTATTTTTTGCTCAAATAAGGTTTTAAAAATAAAAAAAGGCTAGTTTGGCACAAAAATTGAAAATTTAAAGTATAAAAATATAAAGGTTTTAATTGGGTGTTCTTATAGTGTGGGTCTCGCTTCTTTTTTAAGGAGCGGGACTTTTTTTGTCACGTTATTCTCATAATTCTACACCTGTACCTATTAAAGTGTTGAAACTTTCCAACCAAAGCAGCATATCACTTGTCTATAGCGATATAAGAGGTAGACTAATCAAGTAACTATCCCAAAATATAAACTTTCTTACATTAAGAATTACTTCTCAATACACTGTAGTTCATTTTAATAGTAAAAGTAACCATTAGCTTATGATGTAATTTTTTACACGATTATTATCTTTTTATAATTTCTTAGAGTAGGTGAATCAAACAAAACTTCGTAGTTTTGTTTAGAATCATTTATCCATACTATATTTCATTAATAGATCATACTTACTTGATTGCCAGCAGGATAGATTATTACTACTAAAAACAAATAATCCTCTGATAATCAAACAAATACAAAGTATTTTCTTAATCCTTTTAATAAAAGGAAACATGAAGTATTATTAGAAATAGCCGTCTGTGCAATTTTTTAGTTTTTCATTCAAAAACTAAAAAAGCACTATTTATCCAGTTGATTATCATCAAATAATTGCTTTCATAATTTTAAATTATGTTACTAATAGTCAATTAGATAAGTTTTTTGTACAGATTATTATAAAAAACGAACTCAATGTATGATTGGAGTCGTTTTTCAAAAAAGGATGATGACCGCAAATGTGGAACAATTATACTTAAAAAAACAAAACAGCTAATTAATGCTACGATTACTCTTTATGGCAACCGCCATCTTTGCTCTAGTATCTTCCCTAAATGCTCAGAAATATAGTAATGAATTTTTATCTATAGGCGTTGGCGCTCGTGCACAAGCTATGGCAGGAGCACAAATTGCCCAAGTGAATGATGCCACAGCTGGCTTTTGGAACCCTGCTGGTTTGGTTGGTGTCGATGCTGACTTGCAGTTAGCTGCTATGCACAACGAATGGTTTGCTAGTATTGGACGCTACGATTATGTAGGTCTCGCTGCCCCTATTATGAATAAAGCACATTACTTGGGTTTCACCTTTATCCGATTTGGAGTAGACAACATTCCAAATACTTTGACGCTTTATGAAAAAGATGGTACCA
>ENA-ORXM01002108-ORXM01002108.1-marine-metagenome-genome-assembly--contig:-NODE-2108-length-24721-cov-4.279662_pt1 | contig 24721 bp, 18 predicted proteins | sample MGYA00237867_ERZ511480 | MGnify/ENA primary metagenome ERZ511480 (study PRJEB26309, sample SAMN06266103) | marine metagenome | isolation source: Algal blade | place: United Kingdom:Sidmouth, United... | reverse complement strand
AAAAAAAAACTTAGCTCCTAATAGTTATATTGGGGTATTAATTAATAATAGATTTTATGTTGAAATCTAGATTTGATTGCGGATGAAATCTTAAGGGAAGACTTATTCCTATTAAGATAACAAGTTGTTATCTATAAGACGAATAAAACCCTTAAAATGTCAATAATTTTAATTTTTTTGACCTTTTTATAGGTCAAACAACAATTTTTTGTTTGATAAATGGGATAGCACAAATAATTTGTGCAACGGTAGGGTAATTAATGATTCTTATGAATGATCTAAATCGACTCTCGCGATTAACCGCAATTTTGATTTTGTTACAATCAAAAAGTGAACGCTTCCCAAATGGTATGGGTAACGACTCAGATGCTTTGGGCAGGGGTATTATGGATCACCATTACAAATTGGGCGCTTCGGCAAAGGTCGATGGCCATCTCGATAAATACTATAAGGGGCGCAGGGCCAATGGCTTTTATATTCCCCGTTTTGTAAACCTTAATGAAAAGACCGACCGCAAAGACTACATAAGAGGCTTCGGTTTTCAAGGCACGGCCAGCCGACAGGATTGGGCCGAGGGCATAGCCGAAATGGGCTACGGCAAAGACTTGAAAGAGGCTGTACTAAAACCGGGCAAATGGCAAATCGGTGTAACCGGATTTGGCGAATTTTTACCCTACGATGATAATCGTGTTACCCTTAGCCCGACTGAAAAAGACAAATGGGGATTGCCCCAATTGGCGTTCGACGTAGAGTTCAAGGAAAACGAGTATAACATGCGCGAAGACATCAAAAAAGAAATCGTGGCCATGTTCGAAGCAGCTGGCTTTAAAGATGTGCAATCGTACGATGAAGAAACTGGCCCCGGCTTGGGCATTCATGAGATGGGCGGTGCACGTATGGGGCATAGTGCAAAGACTTCTATTTTGAACAAGCACAATCAGGTTCATACCGTACCCAATGTATATGTTACCGATGGTGCCTTTATGACCTCATCGAATTGCGTAAACCCTTCATTGACCTATATGGCTTTCACTGCAAGGGCGGCAAACCACGCCGTCGAACAGTTAAAAGCCGGTAAATTTTCTTAATGAGCCATGCAAAAAAACGAAGTTGAAGTATATGATGCGATTGTTGTTGGCACAGGTATCAGCGGTGGCTGGGCCGCAAAAGAACTATGTGAGAACGGCCTAAAAACCTTGGTTCTCGAACGAGGTCGTATGGTAAAACATATCGAAGATTACCCGACCATGAACAAAGATGATTGGGATTTTCCCCTAAGGGGCGAACTAACATTGGAGGAAAAAAAGAAATACCATTCCGTAACTAGAAAATGGTCGCCGGGCGAAGACAACGCCCACTTCTGGGTAAATAGCGTAGACCACCCCTACACCGAAACAAAGCGTTTCGATTGGCTGAGGGGCTATCATGTCGGTGGCCGTTCGATTACCTGGGGGCGGCAATCGTATCGATGGAGCGATATCGATTTCGAGGCGAACAAAACGGATGGACATGGAATCGATTGGCCGGTACGTTATAATGATATTGCACCTTGGTATGATAAGGTCGAGAAATATATTGGGGTCAACGGCGAAAAACTAGGTTTGAAACAACTGCCCGACGGACAGTTTTTACCCCCAATGGAACTCAATTGTGTCGAAAAGGAATTGAAGCAATCCATCTCGGAAAAATTCGATGACGGACGCTTGATGACCATCGGTCGCAGTGCAAACCTCACTGGGGTAGTCGAAGATCAAGAAGGCCGAACGCTTTGCCAATATCGGAACCGATGTAGCCGAGGATGCCCTTTCGGGGGATATTTCAGTAGTAATTCATCAACACTTCCAGCAGCGGAACGAACGGGAAATATGACACTAAGACCCCATTCGATAGTTCATGAAGTGATTTATGACGACACCACTAAAAAAGCTACTGGCGTTCGAGTTATAGACGCAGAGACCCATGAAAAATTCGAGTTCAAGGCCAAAGTCATTTTTCTTTGCGCTTCTGCAATGGCTTCCGTAGGTATTCTGATGCAATCAAAATCGGAACGCTTCCCGAACGGTCTTGGCAACGATTCGAATTCGCTGGGCAAAGGTATTATGGACCATCATTTTCAGGTCGGGGCCAGTGCCTCGGTAAAGGGATATCTAGACAAATATTACAAAGGCAGAAGACCGAACGGATTTTATATTCCCAGATTCGTGAACATTGATCAGAAGACAAAAAACAAAGATTATGTCAGGGGCTTTGGGTATCAAGGTGGTGCCGGGCGACATAATTGGTCATTGGCAATTGCCGAAGCCAATTATGGTACAGCATTAAAAGAAGCTATTCTGAAACCGGGCAATTGGCAGATCGGTATGAACGGTTTTGGGGAAGTACTCCCCCACGACGATAACAAGGTTACCTTAAGTAAGACAGAAAAAGACCAATGGGGCCTACCTTTATTGAATTTTGATGTTGAGTTTCGGGAAAACGAGCTAAAGATGCGCGAAGATATGGTGGCGCAGGCAAAAACCATGTTAGAAGAAGCTGGTTTTGATAATGTGAACGGCTATGATAATCACTCAAAACCCGGCGGAGCGATACACGAAATGGGAGGCGCAAGAATGGGCCGTAGTTCAAAAAATTCTATCTTGAACAAGAATAATCAAGTGCATTTAGTGGCGAATGTATATGTAACCGATGGGGCCTTTATGACCTCGTCGAGCTGTGTAAATCCTTCGCTCACCTATATGGCATTTACTGCCAGGGCTGCGAACCATGCAGCTGAGCAATTCAAAGCGGGAAGATTTTCATAAATTCGGGTACAACATCCGACTAAAACAACCGATATTCTAAAAAATAGTATAAAAGCATATTGCCGTTCGTACATTGTCCACTTATATATCGTATGAAAGGAATAGTGCAATTTTTTTAACCGGAACAGTTCTATGGAAAACGCTTCAGCCCGAAATTTATGGGGAGATTATTTAGACAAACATTTAGAACATGCCTTTGTCGATGCCCCATCAGTAGTACACTTCTGCAACAATGAATTGGATGCCAATGAATGCGCTGAACTGGTTAAAAAAGGTATCAAAAGGGCTACATCTCCTTCACTTCTAGGATTACAGTACCGGAATGAATCTTTACCCAAAATCGGAGACTTTATGGTAGTCACAAATTGGGAAGGCGAAGCGCAGTGCCTGGTCAGAAATACAAAGGTTACCCTAAAACCCTTTTTTGCGATTAACGAGGCTTATGCCCAAAAAGAAGGTGAGGGCGATAAAAGTCTTGCCTACTGGAAAAAAGTACATTGGGACTTTTACACCAAAGAGTTGGAGGCCTTCGAGAGAGTACCAAGGGATGGCATGATAGTGGTCTGTCAAGAGTTCGAGATGGTTTTTGCACGGTAACCGTCTTTTCTAAAGCGTACGATTTATTGGTCTAAAATTAGGGTCTAAAACCCTGCAATTTAGTATTCCGAAAAAAGCAATTTCATTGCGCATCCAAACCCCTGCACTTTCAGTGCAGGGCGGTTTAGTTTTCTTACTTGGCCGTTTGTTGAAGTTACTGTCGTAATCAGCACCTAAATCATGGTCTTCTACCAAAATAAGTCAAAACGTTTCGTTCGATTGTTTCAATTTGGTTTCGAAAAATGTTCTTTTAAGGGACTGAATTAAACTTGTTTTTAATCAATCTTTTTTCGACAACATTGAATAACAATACCGCAACTATTCCGATAAAAATAAAGCCTATGTACTTATCCATAACACCCAAAGACGGCGCAAGGGCATCCTTGAAAATCAGGAAAAGGGAAGCGATTACAACCATTCCGGCAAGAAGGACAAACCCCAAAAGCCAATAAAATTTGGTGTCGTTCGCCTGTTTTTTCTCAATCTCGATTTTCCTTAGAACATTAGATTTGAAGGAAAGCGGCAGCCCGTGCCCGGGCTTTTCCTTTAAATGGCTGTAAAGTACTTCATAGGCCTTTAAATCGTCGGCATCCATCGTTTCCGGAGTTCCCTTCTCAACACCCTTAATTTTTTGGTCTAAAAGTTCCTGAATCCTAAAATCTTCATCTTTCTTCATAATCGTCTTTTAAATGGTCTTTAATCTTATCCTTTAGCATCTTACGTGCCCGATACAAATAGCTTTTAATAGTGCCTTCCGGCATTTTGGTAGTTTCATTGATTTCCTCGATCGAAAACTCTTCCAAATGGTACAAAGTCAACACCAACCGATATTGTTCGGGTAGTTGTTCGATGAGTTTATTGAGATACTCCGCTGTGATTTTTTTACTCAATTGTTCCTCCGGACTATCTTGGTCAGTCCTAAGACTTATTATGTCTTCAGGGTAATCTTCGGTCAAACTTCTTTTGTTCTTTTTGACATGGTTTAGAGCGGTCAAGTAGGCGATTTTTGCGATCCAAGTGGATAATTTTGACTGATGCTTAAAACTGCCGATACTTCTATAAACCTTCACAAATACCTCCTGAGATACATCTTCTGCATCCATCTGTTCAGGGACTACCCTTTTAACAACATGAAAAATCAAATTTTGGTATTTATCTACTAATAACGAAAACGCATTGGTATCCCCTTTGATTATCTGGGCAATCATTTTCTTTTCTTCAGCCATGGTCATGTTGAACTCATCTTGAGTTATTCTTTTACCTGCGATTTTCACATTTTGCACTCTAATCTTGTCTTTTTTTCGCCCCGTAGCTACGGCTATGCTGCTCAAAAAAGTCTGCATTAGAGCACAAAAGCCGAAAATCTCGGTTCCAAACAAAAACTCAAGATGAGTTCATCAAGTAGACAATACAAATGTAAATAAGGTTGCAAAATAACGGGGAATTATTCAACTTTGATGGGTTACGCCAAAAGGCAAATCAAAGTAATTTTAATTTTTTTGCTTTTTCTGCAACCTAAACCGAAAAGCAATTGTCTACTTAGCAAAACACAATGATATGTTATACAGAATCGCACCTTTTATAATGATTATAGCAACTTCTTGGATGATTGTTCTGGTTATTCTGCATCTAATGAAATACCGCATCAAAAAGAGAATGATAGAAACCAATTTGGATGACGAAAATGTTGTAAGGGCAATATTGGAAACCAAAGGGCCGAAAGAAATTCGACAAAATGTTCTAAAATGGACTTTGTTAGGAATTTTCGGTGGTCTCGGATTGATTATCCAAGAATTCTTGCCCTATAAAATGGACGAATCCATACTACCGTATGGAGTAGTTATAATATTACTGTCCATCGGACTTTTAATATACTATCTCCTAACCAATTATCTCACAAAGAACCGTGACGACGGCTCTCAAGAGAGATAAAGCATTCCAGCTATTTATTAATGTATTTGTTGACCCGCGAAAAATTCTCGGGGTAGCGAACTATTGTCAAAATTTAAGTAATGAAATTATATAAAAATAACTTCATAATTTTAATAGTAATCCTTTGTTCACCCCTGCTCGACACCCCTGCCTACGCACAATCGGAAGCGACCGCAAAAATAAGCGGGAAGATAACGAGCGCTTCAAACGAACTGCTGCCATACGCCAATATGGTCGTCTTCAAAGCATCGGATTCTTCAATAGTAAAAGGTGCAATGTCCGATGACCTAGGGTCATTTCTAGTAGAAAAAGTACCCGCTGGAACGTATTATGTTTCCGCAAGTATATTGGGTTTTAAAACCTATACTTCAGAAGTATTCAAAATTGCTGAAAATGAGCAAAAAGAGTTAGGTACAGTTCAACTCGAAGAAGAAAGCTTTGAACTGGAGGGCGTAACAGTAACAAGCAAAAAACCGTTGATTCAGAACAAAGTGGATAGGGTCGTGCTGAATATTGAAAATAGTGTACTTGCCACGGGAAACACCGCTATGGATATTTTGCAAAAAGCCCCCGGCGTAACCGTCGACAACGGTGTACTCAGTTTGATAGGTAAAAGCAACGTACTGATCTTGATCAATGGTAAGCAGACCTACTTATCCCCAGAGCAGCTGAAAAACCTGTTGAGTGCTACGCAATCGAGCGGAATCGAATCCATTGAGATCATGACTAATCCTTCCGCAAAATACGATGCTGCCGGAAATGCAGGAATCATCAATATCAAAATGAAAAAAAACCAAGATACCGGAACAAATGCAGGCATTAACTTTAGCAATGGGCAGGGCAGATATAGGAAAACAAATGGGGGAGCAGCCCTTAACCACAGAAACAAAACACTCAATGTTTTTGCCAATTACGATTATTCAGATAATATATACTTTAGCACGATAGACATAGATAGATCAACGACGCTATCTGGGGAATCGACTTTTTTCAATTCTTCTTCTTTCGAAAAAAATGAGTTTAAAACTCATAATTTCAAGATAGGAACGGACGTAAATCTATCTCGTAAAAGCACACTTGGTTTTATTATTAACGGTAGTTTCATGAATGGAAATTCTAGGATTGCCGCCGTAACCGATATAGGGCCTCGGCCGGGACAAGTTGATTCGACTACTGTGGGAGCGACCATCGGAAAATACCCAAATACATATGTAACCTATAATTTGAACTACAATGTGAAACTTGATACAGCAGGCACCGACTTGACCCTAAGCTATGATTATTCATCCTCGCGAAGAAAGGAAGGATTCGATTTTAGTAACCGATTCTTGGACGGGAATCAAAACGAGTTACGCCCTGCCGATAACTTTAGAAACCTGACTCCACAAGATGCGAATATATATGTCGGAAAGGCAGATTTTACACACCCCATTAACGAAACCTCAAAGGTAGAAGCCGGACTAAAATATAGTTCGGTCGAAACGGATAACGTACTCCAATTTGACGTATTACAGGAAAATGGTAGCTACTTGAATGACGAGAGACGGAGCAATCAGTTTATCTACAACGAAAAAATAAGTGCGGCCTATGTCAACTATAATACGCAATTAGGCTCGTACAATATACAGGCTGGATTACGAGTGGAAAGAACGGCATCGAGCGGAAATTCCGTAACGGATGCAAATGTCGTGGACAGAACTTATACGGATTTGTTCCCGACACTTTTCATCCAAAAGAAAATCAATGATTCAAATACTATAAATGCAAGTTATGGTAGAAGAATCGACCGCCCGAACTATTCATCTTTAAATCCGTTCGTATACTATATAGACCAATACACATTCCGTTTTGGAAATCCTTTTCTAAAACCTCAATACACGAATTCCTATTCGGTAGGTTACACACTTAAGAATAAATATAAATTCGACCTGAGTTATAGTGATACAAAAGATGCTATCGCTTACATAATCTTGACCGATCCAGAAACGCAGTCGATTTCCCAAACGGATGCAAACCTTAACGGACTCAAATCGTACAGCTTGAATGTTAACGCACCCATCAAAATAAAGAACTGGTGGAACACCTACAACAACGTTTCGATGTACTATAACCAATATGTATCGGATGAAATCGAAGGTGCGCCACTTCAATTGGAAAAACTCGCTTGGCAAGCAAGTACGAACCACACCTTTACCATTGACGATAAGTCATCGGCCGAGTTGAGTGCAAATTATGTATCGCCCAATGTTTATGGTGTATTCAACCTAAAATCATATTATGGAATAGACTTAGGGTTCAGTAGAACATTCTTTGACGATAAGATGAACGTTAAATTGGCCGTAAACGATATTTTCAATACTAGGGGCAAAAGAACTACTTTCAGCACCCTGCCCAACAGTAGCTATGATATTAATACCAACTATGATAGTCGAGTGGTACGATTAAGTTTGTCATACAACTTTGGTAATATTAAACTGAGATCGACCGATAAAAAAGGTGGTGCGGAAGAGGAGAAAAATCGGTTGCAATAATTAGTAGACAACTGTTCATAAAAAGCCGTTTTATTGGGCAGTTTTCACAGAGCGCAACATCTTTTATAGGCGTTTCGCATTTCTGGTCTTTTTAATAGTTACAATAAATAATGCTTTACAGGAAACTTACAGTAGGTAGAAATTTCATCTAGATTTGGTTTATATCTCCATGGGTCGTTCTGCCTTATTTCTGTCATAGCCAAAATCACACATAAATACAAAAAAGACCCCAAAGGTATATGCTGAATTTATTTCAGTATCAAACCTTTGGGGTCTTTGGTTCTTAGATAGCAAGAAGCCATCTCATTTCATTCAGTAGATTGTTTCGTGCCTCGAAATAACGAATTACTTCTCTAACGCCACCCAAGTATTACCGCCTTTATGCGATTCTACAGTAGCTTCGATAAAGTTCATACCACGAACACCGTCGGTCATCGTCGGGAATTCGCCATCATTGTATTTCTTTCCACGGATGGCCTTTGCCGCCCCCAAATAGATATTCGCCATAGAATCAAAAATGCCTTCGGGGTGCCCAGCGGGCAATTTAGTGCCTTCCAATGACAATTTCGTATTATACGCATGGCCAGGCTTATAGACCTGCATAGGTTGCGTATCGCTCTTTACATACAGGAAATTCGGATTTTCTTGCTCCCAATGTAATGATGCTTTTGAACCATAAATGGATATGGCGAGTCCGTTTTCGTCTCCGGTGGCTACTTGACTGCTTCGAATTACACCTTTGACATGTTCATCCATACGAATCAATACTGTACCGTCTACGTCCATCTTATTATCCTTATAGAGGTAGTTGAAGTCACAAAGCAACGATTTTACTTTTACCCCTGTGGTATATTCTACCATATTAAAGGCATGCACGCCGATATCACCCATACATGAACTGATACCCGCTTTTTTAGGGTCCAAACGCCAGACTGTCGAGCGTTTTTTCTTGTCATGGATGATTTCGTTGATCCAACCTTGATAATAGACAGCATCTACTTTATGAATTTTCCCCAACTCGCCTTGCTTGATCATCTCCCGCATTTGGCGTACCATGGGGTAGCCAGTGTACGTATGGGTCAACGCGAAAACAGTTCCCGCTTTTTTATGCGCTTTTTGCAAGGTCTTGGCCTCTTCTAACGAAGTGGTCATCGGTTTTTCGCAGATAACATGAAAACCGTTCTCTATGAGTTTCAATGCCATTGGAAAATGAAGAAAATTCGGCGTAAGAATCGAACATACTTGAATACGTCTGTTCGCCGGTAGTTTCATTTCCTCTTCGACCATCGTATCGAAATCTTTGTAAATACGATCGGTAGGTACATCGATTTCTTTCGCAAAAGCCATATTGGCCTTAAAGTCGGGATTGAAACAGCCCCCGACGATTTGATAGTTATCATTAATATGGGAAGCGACACGGTGTAAAACCCCTATTAACGAGTCTCCGCCGCCGCCTAAAATTCCTAATCTGATTTTTTTCGGCATTGTACTTTTATTTAGTTTATAAAATCATTTTCAATTTAAGAGCGTCAATTTAATAAATTACCTACGATTTATAGGCTATTTTTTCATTTTTGAACAGAACAACGTACAAAACCAAAACAATAAAAGCGAACGCTGCGGGATACAACCAAATGCTTTGCCAATCGTGAACGCCTTCAGAAGATAAGTAGGTATCGGTAATCTTTCCCGCAACCCAAAAACCGATAAGCATTCCTATTCCATAGGTCGCCAAAGTAATGAGGCCTTGCGCAGAACTTTTATAGGCCGCACCTGCCTTGCTGTTGGTATAGATTTGGCCCGATACAAAGAAAAAGTCGTAGCTGATACCGTGCAATGCTATTCCTACCAATAATAAATAAGATAGCTCGCCTGTATCGCCGTAAGCAAACATAAGGTATCGAAGGCCCCAGGCCAACATGGCTACGAGCATGGTCATTTTAAAACCATAGCGCTTAAAAAAATAGGGCAATAGCAAAAGAAAAAGTATTTCAGAAATTTGGCCAATGGTCATTTTTCCAGCGGGATTGGCTACCCCTATCTCACCTAAAAACTGACCGGCATGTTGATAATAGAATGCCAATGGAATACAGATCAGCACCGATGCCAAAAAGAAAATCAAGAAATTTTTATCCTTTAATAAAGAGAGCGCATCCAAACCTAAAATATCCGAAATCATTACTTTTTTAGATTGATCTGCACGGGGCGGGGTTTTCGGCAAAGTAAAACTAAAAAGCCCCAATATGGCCGAAGAGATGGCGGCCATTAAAAACGTATTCTTTAGAATTCCTTCGGATATACCCGTTTGCGAATCCCAATTGAAATAGCTGATGAGGAGTCCTGCTGCAATCCATCCGATCGTACCAAAAACACGAATAAAAGAAAACTCTTTGGCCGGGTCTTTCATTTGATTAAAAGAGACGGAATTTACCAAGGCCAAAGTAGACATGTACATAATCATGTATGCCAACAAGTATGGAAAAAATAGCGAAAAATCAGTTGTTTGATAGAGGAGATACATGAGTACGGCACCCAAAAGATGAAGTACACCTAAAATACGTTCGGCATTGAAATAGCGATCAGCAATCAACCCAATGATAAAAGGTGCCAAAATTGCGCCCCAAGACTGTGTGGAATAGGCCATGGCTATTTCCGCACCATCGGACAGCAAAGTATTTGGCAAATAGATACCCATGGTAACGTACCAGCTGCCCCAAACGAAAAATTCGAGGAACATCATTACGGAAAGCTGTGCCCGAACTTTAACGTTCATAGGTATTATCTCTTGTAATGAATGTAATCGGTCTCTAGCGGTTCTACACCGTTCAACCTAAAATCCATAGCGATTTGGCCCCGATGGTGTGCCGAATGGTTTATGATATGAAAGAGCATGTCTTGTATCGTATTGGTAAACAAACGGCCTTCAGAATTCTCATAATCGATGCGCTTTTCAAAATCATCGGTATTCGAGGTAATATCGAACGAGTTGCGTTGGTTCTCGTAGTGAATGTCGCCCCAAGCTTCGGGTTCGTGCACTTGAAAGACCTTGTACTCTGCTTTTCGTTCGCGGATGCGCGCGTTCCAGATATGATGGGCATTGAGTATATGACTAAAAAGTACCAAGCTCTTTTCAGGAATCACATCAATGGCACTATACGTGTCGATCAATTTTTTATTACAATAAAAATTGTAGTCGAGAAGTTGGTTAAAAAAAACTTTCACTGGTGGTCGGTATTAGTTTTATTTTGAATCGCGGTGTTTCAACTTACTTCTTTGACCGCCTTGAGCATCAAATCTTTGGTGGCAATAATACCGGCTTCTTCGTCAAGTTCACTACCCTCATATTCAACCCCGATATATCCCGTATACCCATGGTCTTTCACCATCTGTAACATCTTTACATAGTCGATCTCTGTTTCGTTCCCATCCGCATCAAAATTGTGCGACTTGGCACTAACTGCTTTTGCGTAAGGCATAAGTTCTTCAACTCCCTTATAGATATCGTACATATCGTCACATTCTCGACTGTCAGGTTTACGGGTTATACAGAAATTTCCGAAATCGGGAAGTGTACCACAATTATCCAAATTTACAGACTTCATAACTTCTGCATGCATGGCACCGTTAGAAGAAAGTCCGCCGTGGTTTTCAACAAGTACATTTATATTTTTACTTTTTGCGTAGGTACAGAGTTTAGTTAGACCATCGATGGAGCTCTTTTTCCATTCTTCAGGTTCGTCACTACCGTTGAGATTGACACGTATGGCATGGCATCCCATATCGGCAGCGGCATTAACCCATCTTTTATGTTTTTCGACCGTCTCGTTTCTTTCAGCCTCTTCACTAGCGGCCAGATTACCCTGACCGTCGATCATAATCAGCACATTCTCCAAACCATGCTTTTTTGCCTCCGCATTCGATTTTTCCACAAAGGCGGCCATGGCTTCTTCTGAATAATCGGCGTCTTCTAATTCGGGATTATATAATTGGCTCACATACTCCAAACCTGAGAAACCCCAATTCTTTGCTTTTTCAGCGAAAGTATACGGGTCTACGCCGCCATCTTTAATCATTTTATGAATCGACCATTGTGCTAAAGACAATTTAAAGAAAGGGGCAGCGGCCTCTTCTACCATTTCGGTATTTTCTATTTCCTCGGTATCTTTCTTTTTAGTTTCCTTACATGCGTAAACTCCTAAGATTGAGAGTGCAACACCCGCTTGAGAACTATTTCTTATAAAATTTCTTCTTTTCATTAATTTAATTAGTTTATTGACCTTTAAGGATTTGGAATATAATCGCCTCAGATTTTACGAGACCATTAAGATGTATGCCGAATAAATGTAGAGAATTAATTTTTAATTTAATAAATTTAGGGACTAAACAATTCTGTAAATGAGCAAATTTTATTACAATGAAGAGCAAGAATCGTACGATGCGATTGTTGTAGGCACGGGAATTAGTGGCGGTTGGGCCGCAAAAGAACTTTGTGAAAAAGGATTAAAAACCTTGGTGTTGGAGCGTGGCCGAATGGTTACGCACATCGAAGACTACGAAACTGCCAATTTAGATCCTTGGGATTTCCCCAATGGCGGGCAACCGACCCGCGAAGACGTTGCAAAACAAGAAAAACAGAACAGAACGGGTTATACGACCAACGCAGCTAGTAAAATGTGGTTCGTAAACGATTTGGAACACCCCTATAATGAAATAAGACGTTTCGATTGGATGCGCGGCTACCACGTTGGTGGGCGCTCATTACAATGGGGCCGACAAAGTTATCGGTGGAGCGACATTGACTTTGGTGCGAACCAACGTGAAGGTATTGCAGTAGATTGGCCCGTACGCTATAAAGATATCGCGCCTTGGTATGCCAAAGTAGAAGATTATATTGGCGTAAGTGGCGAGGCACTAAACTTGCCTCAACTGCCGGACAGCAATTTCTTACCTGCAATGGAATTGAATTGTGTCGAAGAGGTATTTAAAAATAAGGTGACAGAAGGTATGGACGGTCGTGCCGTTACCATAGGCCGCGTGGCGCACATTACAGGAACAAAAAACTTTGACGGGCGCACCAAATGTCAATATCGAAACAGATGTATACGCGGTTGCCCATTTGGCGGTTACTTCAGCAGTTTATCATCTACACTACCTGCTGCAGAAGCCACAGGAAACATGACACTTCGACCCGATTCTATCGTACACGAAGTGATGTATGACGCGGATACTAAAAAAGCTACCGGTGTTAAGGTTATCGATCGTGTGACCAAAGAGACGCATGAATTCAAGGCCAAGGTTATTTTTCTATGTGCATCGGCGTTAGCCTCGACTTCTATTTTGATGCAATCGAAATCGGATCGCTTCCCCAATGGTATGGGTAACGATTCCGATCAACTGGGCCGTAATATTATGGACCATCATCTTGGGGTCGGTGCTTCCGCTAAAGTTGATGGTTTTGAGGATAAGTACTATAAAGGAAGAAGGCCGAACGGAGTGTATATTCCAAGATTTAGAAACCTCGGCGGTGATTCCGATAGAAAAGACTACAAACGTGGTTTCGGCTATCAGGGCGGAGCGAGCAGGGGCGATTGGGAAGATTCGGTTGCCGAACTATCTTACGGAAAAGAACTAAAGGACAAAATACTCACACCCGGAGGGTGGAGAATGGGTATTGGAGGTTTTGGTGAAGTGCTCCCCTACGAAGACAATAGAATGACGCTGGATTATGAAAAACTAGATGGCTGGGGACTTCCTACCGTTACATTTGATGCCGATCTACAGGAAAACGAGTTTGCCATGCGCAAAGACATGCAAGAATCTGCTGTAGAGATGTTGGAAAAGGCAGGTTTCAGTGATGTAAAAGGCCATGACGGCCCCACAGGTCTAGGGCTAGGAATTCACGAAATGGGTACGGCCAGAATGGGAAGAAGTCGAAAAACATCGGTACTCAACGGCAACAATCAATTGCACGACGTACCGAACGTTTATGTAACCGATGGGGCATTTATGACCTCTGCCGCTTGTGTCAACCCATCGTTGACCTATATGGCATTTACGGCAAGAGCTGCAGACCATGCAGTTAAAGAACTTAAAAAAGGAAATATATAATGGATAGAAGAAAAGCACTCAAAAATATGGGTATGGCGCTCGGTTATACTGTCGCCACTCCTACATTGCTAAGCATAGTTCAAAGCTGTAAAACGGATACGGTACTCGAATGGACCCCCGATTTCTTAGGTAAGGATGAAGGCGCGGCCCTGACCAAGCTGGTCGATATCATTTTACCAAAAACCGATACGCCCTCAGCTTCAGAAACGCAGGTTCATCTTTTTATCGACCGTTTTGCGGATCAGGTAATGGACAAAGAACAGCAAGAATTCTTCAAGATGTCAATGAGTCGGTTTATGGAAAAAGCATTAAAAGATTCCGGTAAGGAAAAAGCCGGTGATCTTTCTGCCGAAAATCTGGAAACTGTATTGGCCACCTCTTTAAAAGTGACCAAAGAAGACGAAGTGAAAAATTTCGATGCTATAAAACAATATAACGAAGCCATTGCAGAAGGCAAAGAAGCACTTCTAGATGATGGCATCTCACGTTTCGCTTTTGCGAACAACTTGAGAGGCATGACGATTTGGGGCTATAAGAGCTCAGAATATGTAGGCGAAGAAGTTTTAGAGTATCTGCCCATACCTGGGGAGTATATCGGTTGTGCCGACCTCAATGAATTGACAGGTGGTAAAGCTTGGTCCTTATAAATTTGAGTGAATGAGTTAAGGGATAAAAAGAGTCAAGGGCAACTCACTTTTCACCCTTGACTCTTTAACTTTTTTACTCGTTTCCTGAGTAAACACTACTAGTTTTATCTTTTTTAGCAAAGAACTTTTATAAAACGAAATTTTCAACCAGACACTATTAAGAAATGAAAAGAAGAAATTTTATCCAAAAAACCGCTTTGACAGGTGGGGCCATCTCAATGGGCGGTACGTTGGCTTACGCCAACAACTCCTCGAAAATCAATGAACCGCATAAGTTTAACTTGAAATACGCACCGCATTTGGGCATGTTTAAAGAACTTGCGGGTGAAGACCCTATTGATCAAATCAACTTTATGGCCGATCAAGGTTTTACTGCATTTGAGGATAACGGTATGATGAAGCGCGATGTTGCCTTACAAACTAAAATGGGCGAAACCTTGGCCAAAAGAGGTATGACCATGGGTGTTTTTGTCATTGACAAGGGTGGCAATATGGCGAATACCTTGGCAGCAGGCAAGCAAGAGTTTATAGATATTTTTGTAGACGGCTGTAAAAAAGCCGTAGAGACCGCCAAACGTTGCAACGCAAAATGGATGACCGTAGTGCCCGGCGGCTTTGAAAGAAACCTGCCTACAGGTGTACAAGATGGTAATGTAATCGAAGCTTTAAAAAGAGGTGCCGAAATTTTTGAACCTCATGGTCTGGTGATGGTGCTTGAACCTCTTTCCGATTCTCCCGATCTGTATTTACAGAATTCAGACCAGACCTATATGATCTGTAAAGGAGTCGATAGCCCGTCATGCAAAATATTGTTCGACATCTACCATATGCAAAAAACAGAAGGGCACCTAATTCACAATATGGGGCTTACTTGGGACGAGGTTGCTTATATTCAAATTGGTGACAATCCGGGCCGAAAAGAACCTACCACCGGCGAAATCAACTATAAAAACGTCTTTAAGTGGATCCATGAAAAAGGGTTTACCGGCGTTCTAGGTATGGAACATGGTAACTCTAAAGAAGGTAAGGTTGGCGAACAGGCCGTTATCGATGCCTATAAGCATGAGGATGCTTTTATGTAGAAGAGTATTAAGAATATTTATATCAAAAGGCAGCTCCTTCCATAGCTGTCTTTTTTGTTGATTGCGGTAGTAAATTCCTTAAAAAACAATAATTTAAACAGATGAAAATAAGTTATGTAAAAGCAATAATGATGCTCTTGATACTTATATCACTATTGGGAACATCTTGTAGTGACATAGTTGAAGAAAAAAGGCATCCCAATATCGTATATATTCTAGCCGATGATTTGGGCTATGGCGACGTTTCATCTTACAATACCGCATCCAAAATAAAAACTCCTAATATCGATCAACTGGCATCCGAAGGAATGAGCTTTACAGATGCACATTCCCCCTCTTCTGTTTGTACGCCAACGCGATATGGTATTATCACAGGAAGATACTGTTGGAGGAGCAGATTGCCGCAAGGCGTACTTAGAGGGTATGGGAAGGCATTATTAGAAACGGAGCAAACCGTATCATCACTTCTGCAAGATAATGGCTATACAACGGGAGTTGTCGGCAAATGGCATCTTGGATTGGATTGGGTACTGAAGGAGGAATTTAAAGATTCGATAAATACTAAGACGGTATCCGCCAATGAATATGGTATGGTCACTCAAATGAACGGAGATTGGGTCGATTTCACTAAAAAACCTACCGACGGACCTTTAAATCATGGATTCGATTATAGTTATATATTGCCGGCCTCATTAGATATGGAGCCTTATTGCTATTTGGAAAATGATATTTTGACCGAAATTCCCGATGAGCATACACTTGGTAACGACCTAGATACTGAATCTTACGCTACAGGCGCGTTCTGGAGACCTGGCCGGGTCACTAAAAGCTTCGATTTTTATGAGGTCTTACCAAAATTTATAAGTCAGGGTAAAAAGTTTGTTGACGTCCATGCCAATGATAAAAATCCATTTTTTCTTTATCTGCCGCTGGCCGCCCCACATTCGCCTTGGGTTCCCAAACCAAATTATGAGGGCAGTTCGGGAGCTGGCCAGTACGGCGATTTTGTACAAATGGTAGACGATCAAGTTGGTGATTTTTTAAAAAGCTTAGAAGAGACAGGCGTATCAGATAACACCATCGTCATTTTTACAAGTGACAACGGCCCTTTTTGGAAACCTGATTTTATAGAACGATTTGATCACAAAGCAGCTTCTATATATCGGGGTATGAAAGCAGATGCCTATGAAGGTGGTCATAGAGTACCATTTATCGTGCGTTGGCCAGAAAAAATAGCGGCAGGCAGTAAAAGTAATTTTAAAACTACCTTGACGAATTTAATGGCAACCTGTGCTGAAGTTCTTGGGGTAACATTAAATGAAGATTCGGCAGAAGATAGTCAAAGCATTCTTCCCGTTCTTTTAAATGATAGAAATAATATGGAGAAAGAGATACCCATCGTTCATCATTCATCAAGGGGTCATTTTGCCATAAGAAAAGGAGATTGGAAACTCATCGAAAAAAGAGGTTCCGGGGGGTTCTCGACTCCCGCAGTAGTAGAACCGCAAGAAGGAGAGCCGTTAGGGCAGCTCTATAATTTGGCGGAGGACCCCTCGGAAACCACGAATTTATATAATGATAGGCCAGAACTTGTAAAAGAACTATTGGTTGAGTTGGATGGTATTCGTGCTAGGTAAAACTGGATTCAGAAAGTGATAAAAATATATATGATTATCCGTTATCATACCAGTAAGCGCAATTGATAGCTTGAACATTCCGAAGGACACCCCTAAAGTCCCCTCAAGGGGACAATTCTGGCCAAAAACCGGTCAAAATGAGAGAACTTTTCGGAACTGGAAAAATACCGTGGAATCAAAATAGTAGTATCAAAAAAGCAGCTGTTTTTCAATAGCTGCTTTTTTGTTCCATAGTTGTTGATTCTAGTTCGGAATCTCAGGCGTATTCAACCGTGCAATCGAGGCATTGATTTCCTCCTGAGAAAGTTCGTGCTTTACGATTTTTCCGTCGAAATAATCGTCGTAGGCCTTCATATCAAAATTACCGTGGCCGCATAGGTTAAAGAGAATCGTTTTTGAGACCCCTTCTTCTTTGCACTTTCTGGCCTCGGCGATTGCAGTGGCAATACCGTGGTTCGCTTCGGGAGCGGGAATAATACCTTCGGTCTTCGCAAAAAGTACGCCTGCATCAAAGACCTCTAGATTATCATGGGCAACGGCTTCTATCAGCTTATCTTTTAGCAATTGGCTGACGATAACCCCGGCACCATGATAGCGTAGGCCGCCAGCGTGAATGGGCGCGGGTACGAAGTCATGACCTAAAGTGTACATGGGTAGTAAGGGTGTCATTCCTACTGAATCCCCAAAATCATAGCGGAATACACCTCTAGTTAATTTCGGACACGAAGTCGGTTCACTAGCGATACAGCGAATGTTTTTTCCTTCCTCGATATTTAACCGTAAGAAGGGAAATGCGAGTCCCGCAAAGTTTGAACCGCCACCGAAAGGTGCGATTACGATATCGGGCAGGTCACCTGCTTTTTCCATTTGTTTGATGGCTTCTTGGCCGATAATGGTCTGGTGCAGCTTCACATGATTTAAAACACTACCTAAGGCATACTTGGTATCCTCACGTTGTGCGGCCATTTCTACTGCCTCGGAAATAGCGATACCCAAAGAACCTGGGCTATCAGGGTTTTCGGCTAAAATCTTTCGCCCTGCTTCGGTCAAATTCGTTGGGGAAGCAAAAACGTTCGCGCCCCATGCGTTCATCATCGATTTTCGATAGGGTTTGTGGTGATACGATAACTTCACCATATACACATCGCATTCGATACCGAAATGTTGACAGGCGAAGCTTAGGGCACTGCCCCATTGGCCCGCGCCGGTTTCGGTAGTGATCCGCTTTACACCTTCCTGCTTGCTATAATAGGCCTGTGGAACGGCCGTATTCGGTTTATGTGAACCTGATGGACTTACACCTTCATATTTACAGTAAATTTTTGCGGGCGTATCCAATGCTTTTTCCAAACCATAGGCCCGGTAAAGCGGTGTCGGCCTCCATAAGGAATAGAGTTTACGTACCTCATCGGGAATGGGAATCCATTTTTCGTTACTCACCTCTTGTTCTATCAACGCCATCGGAAACAAGGGTGCAAGAGCCTCCGGCCCGATTGGTTCTAACGTACCCGGATTTAAAGGAGGTAAAGGTTTGTTGGGCATGTCGGCAACAATATTGTACCAGTTTTCGGGAATTTCATTTTCTTCAAGGGTAAATTTTCTTTGCTTCATTAATTTAGATTTAGCGTATTTCAGTTTATGTAAACATTAAGTTAACCCGATTCTTTTTAGTGATGAGAATCAATTATTTATTATTGAATTATTTATTATTGAAAAGCACCTAATACTAAATAATCAGTAGTTGATAATAATTTCAAAGTGAGCTATGTCTTCGAAGTTTATTGTCACATACCGTTCAGACCTGCCTACAGGAATTGCAGCTATAATTGGTTAACCCTTAAATATATGAAAAGAAGTCGGGATTAGGCACCTCCTTGGAACTATGTTCCAACGACAGGCATTCTCAAAAAAAAGTCTAACCCTGGAAAAAAGACAAAAGGAGTAAGGAAGAAAGACGATAAACTTTCTGCGATGGTTAAAATCATCTAGATTTATAGGGTTTTGATACTACACAGTACGCACTTCATCGAAAAATTTGACCTTTTTCGACATACTACATACTACGGAAATAAGATACCGCCAATACTGGTCGTTGTTACTATATGACCCCATATATCTACCTACTTATCACTTATGTCGCGCTTCTTTTGATTTCCAAAATTAGCTTTCGTTTCTATGCCAAGCAGAAGCAATTTAAGGCATAACGATGCTATTGAAGAGATTGTCTTTATTCTGCTACTTGAAAAGGCGAAATGGTCTCTTATGCTTCCAATCCATACAGTACTAAAATCATTTTTGGAGCTTTAAATGTACTTAAATAGCGGATTTTTCTAAAATATTTCCCAAAAAGCTTTGTTTTTTGCCAACTTACTGTAATCTTTAACAAGTTTTACGACGTATATAGCCTAGAAACTATTTGAAAAATGGATAAATACATAATCATACTTATCATTTATATCGTGGCGTATCTCTGCTCTGCCGTGGTTAGGCCGTATTTAGAAAAATAAGGCTGAATATCATTTTTCGAAGACGCACCTATATATCTTTAATGTGTTAGGCGGTTTTTGGATTTTCCCAATACAAACTTCTCTCTTCTACATCATTGTTACTCAATTTTTCAGGTAATTTAATTGCTGTCTTATCATATTTAGACTCTTTTGCAACTGAGGTATTGAATATTTCAATTCTAAAGGTCACCAAAACCAAAAACCCGGCTGATTAAGCTGGGTTTTTAGTTTTGATTAAAAAGATTCCCGTTTTTACTTCGACGAAGCCAGTACTGAGCAAAGTCGAAGTGCTCAGCATAGACACGGGAATGACAGTACTTAATTTAAGATCCACACATTAAACAATCATCATCTGCCTGACCCTCTTTTGCACGTGCGATCATTTCTTTCATTTCGGCCGCACTCATAGGCTGTATATCCGTCTCTTGTTGTGATGCCATCGGAGTGGCCTTTACTTCCATCGCTACCGCTGCTTCAGCAGTAGGTGGTGTTGTTGCCTCGGCTTCCGCTTCTGCCGCTACACTAACGGGGGCCGCTTTCTTCTTGCTATTGTCCAAGGTGAATTTAATGGCATCTACAGCCGCTTTGGTTCGTAGATAATACATGCCCGTTTTCAAACCACTTTTCCAAGCGTAAAAGTGCATAGATGTCAGTTTTGAATAATTAGCGTTTTCCATAAACAGATTCAACGACTGACTTTGGTCTATAAAATAGCCACGATGACGGCTCATATCGATGATATCTTTCATGCTGAGCTCCCATACTGTTTTATAGAGGTCTCGAATATCTTGTGGAATGGTTTCGATATGCTGTATGGAACCATTGGCACGCATCAATTCTTGCTTCATATTCTCGTTCCAGAGGCCAAGCTCTACCAAGTCTTCCAAAAGGTGTTTGTTCACTACGATGAATTCCCCGGAAAGCACCCTTCTTGTATAGATATTAGAAGTGTATGGCTCAAAACATTCGTTGTTTCCCAATATCTGGGATGTGGAAGCAGTCGGCATCGGTGCGACCAATAAGGAATTGCGAACCCCGTTTTTCTTTACTTGTTTACGCAGTTTGGCCCAATCCCATCGACCGGATAGTTCTTCGTCTTTAATACCCCAAAGGTTATGCTGAAACTCCCCCTGGGAAATCGGTGAACCTTTGAAAGATGAATAAGCCCCTTCTTCTTTTGCAGCTTCCATAGAAGCGGTTACCGCAGCAAAATATAAAGTTTCAAAAATCTCTTGGTTCAATTTTTTTGCTTCGTCGCTGGTAAACGGTAAACGCAACATGATAAAAGCATCGGCCAAACCTTGTACACCCAAACCGATCGGTCTGTGGCGCATATTCGAATTTTCGGCCTCTATTACCGGATAGTAGTTTCTATCGATTACCTTGTTCAGGTTTCTGGTAACGCGCTTTGTTACCTTGAACAATTCTTTATGATCGAATTCTCCATTTTTAATGAACATCGGCAATGCAATGGAAGCCAAATTACATACTGCAATCTCATCTGGCGAAGTGTACTCCATAATTTCGGTACAAAGATTAGAGGAGCGAATAGTACCTAAATTTTTCTGGTTGCTCTTACGGTTTGCAGCATCTTTATACAACATATAAGGTGTACCGGTCTCGATTTGGGATTCTAGAATTTTCTCCCAAAGCTCACGTGCCTTCACGGTCTTGCGACCTTTTCCGGCAGCTTCGTAGCCTAAATATAATTTCTCGAACTCTTCACTATGGTTCGTAAAAAGACCGGGGCATTCGTTGGGGCACATCAAGGTCCACTCTTCATTGGCCTCTACCCTTCTCATGAACAGATCTGAAATCCACATCGCATAGAACAGATCACGCGCGCGCATTTCTTCTTTACCGTGGTTCTTCTTTAAATCTAAAAACTCATAGATGTCGGCATGCCAAGGTTCCATATAAATGGCAAAACTACCTTTACGTTTTCCGCCACCCTGATCTACATACCGTGCCGTGTCGTTAAAAACCTGTAGCATCGGTACGATTCCGTTCGATGTACCGTTCGTACCGGCGATATAAGAACCTGTAGCGCGAATGTTATGAATAGATAGGCCTATGCCGCCAGCGGACTGCGAAATCTTGGCCGTATTTTTTAAGGTATCGTAGATACCATCGATACTATCGTCTTTCATCGCCAATAGAAAGCAAGAAGACATCTGAGGTTTTGGCGTACCTGAATTAAATAGTGTCGGCGTAGCATGTGTAAAGAACTTCTTTGACATCAATTCATATGTTTCGATGGCCGAATCGAGATCGTTCAAATGAATACCGACGGAAACCCGCATCAACATATGTTGCGGTCGTTCGGCAATCTGTCCGTTTAATTTTAAAAGATAGGAACGTTCCAAGGTTTTAAAACCGAAATAGTCGTAGCCGAAATCGCGGTTATAAATAATGGTCGAATCCAGTTTTTCTGAATTCGCCATGATAACGTCATACACCTCTTCAGAAAGAAGGGGTGCTTTTTTACCTGTTCTCGGGTTTACGTAGAGATAAAGGTCCTCCATCGTTTCGGAAAACGATTTCTTAGTATTCTTATGTAAGTTCGAAACGGAAATACGTGCCGCCAATTTCGCATAATCGGGATGCGTGGTCGTCATCGTAGCAGCGATTTCTGCCGCCAGATTATCAAGTTCTGAAGTGGTTACGCCATCATACAACCCTTCTATAACACGCATGGCGACTTTTAAAGGGTCTACAAGGTCGTTGAGGCCGTAACATAACTTTCTTACTCTGGCCGTGATCTTGTCGAACATGACCACTTCTTTTCTTCCGTCTCTTTTTACTACGTACATTTAGCTACTTTTTTTGGTGGGGTTAAAGTTTAACGATAATCTACCAATGGGGTTTAAAAAATCCCTTGGCAATTAAGTCGATATAGGTTTTAGTTTTTCCTTGGAGCAAGACCTGTCAGAATTTGAAAACCTAACAGGTATATCTACTTATCTAGAAATCAGCATCGAAACTGATTTTCTGCGCGTCTTCGTCTTTTTCTTTGTTCAAAACGCCCGCTTTTTGGTATTCAGAAACGCGCTTTTCGAAGAAATTTGTTTTTCCCTGAAGGGAAATCATATCCATAAAATCAAATGGATTTGTTGTATTGTAAACCCTATCGCACTCAAGTTCTACCAAAAGTCGATCCGTTACGAATTCTAGATATTGTGTCATCAACTTCGAGTTCATTCCAATCAAACTTGCAGGAAGCGATTCGGTAATAAACTCACGTTCGATATCTAGGGCATCGGTCAAAATCTGTGTGATACGTTCTTTAGGCACTTTGTTAATCAGGTGCTTGTTGTGCAGGTGTACTGCGTAGTCGCAATGCATGCCCTCGTCACGTGAAATCAATTCGTTAGAGAAGGTCAAGCCAGGCATCAGGCCCCTTTTCTTTAACCAAAAGATAGAGCAGAAAGCTCCGGAGAAGAAAATGCCTTCGACCGCAGCGAAAGCGATCAAACGTTCGGCAAAACTCGGAGAATCTATCCAAGCTAGTGCCCAATCCGCTTTTTTCTTGATTGCAGGGAAGTTCTCGATGGCCTTGAAAAGTATATTTTTTTCCTTTTCATCTTTTACATAGGTATCGATCAGTAGCGAGTAGGTTTCGGAGTGGATATTCTCCATCATAATCTGAAAGCCATAGAAAAATTTTGCTTCGGCATACTGCACTTCACTCACAAAGTTTTCAGCCAGATTTTCATTGACGATACCATCGGAAGCTGCAAAAAAGGCAAGAATATGTTTGATGAAGTAGCGCTCATCATCGCTTAACTTATTTTTCCAATCATTGGTATCTTCACTAAGATCGATTTCCTCAGCTGTCCAGAAACATGCTTCACATTTTTTGTACCATTCCCATAAATCGTGGTGTTTAATGGGAAAAATAACAAAGCGGTCATCATTGGCTTCCAAAATAGGCTCTAAGGCTACGGACATATTCGATCTGTTTTTAAAAATTCGTGTGACGGGATGAGACTTTTCCTCGTGTATGGCTCCACAAAGATGGAAAAAAAGTAATCAAGTTTTAGGGAGCTGTTATGAATTCAATCACAAAGTTTTTAACATCGTGTGTTGAAATGTGGCTTCGAAGTGTATGACCATTGACCTCAGCGCAAAGTGCGATTTAACATAAAATTTACATAGAAGTTGAACCAAAAAATTAAACCAAAAAGTATGTTTTTAATATACTTTTTGGTTTAAAAACGGTTTTATTATAGAAGTGATTATAAGTGCTTTTCACAAAAAAAATTACCGTCTTACATGCAGAAAAAGATTTACATTTTGCTCTTCGCTACCGATGTGGACATCTTTTGCGGCAAAACCGGCCTGAGCGGCGAGATCGGCCAATTCTTCGGCAGTTCTGTGAATCAAGTGCCAATCACCTAAAATTTGCATGTAATCTCGGCTAGGGTTGTGGTCTTGATTAAAGTTACCGACCACTAGTTCTCCTCCTTTTTTCAAATTGATAGACAACTTTTTTAGTAATAGCACAAAACTTCGGTCATCTAAATAATCGAAGAGCCCTGCCGACCATATAAAATCAAATTTAGAATCGGTTCTGTACTTAAAAATCGTACTGTGCACAAAACTGATACAATCCAAAAATTGGCTATTCAATTTTTTGGCATACGCGATGGCTTTGGCATCAAGTTCAACACACGTAGTCCGTAATTTTTTTTTGGTCGACAATGTTTCATAGATTTCACAAAGTTCCCTTGCCGATCCGCTTACAACATTTAAAACTTCGAGGTCATCTCTTTGCCGTATTTTTTTAGTCACCAAATTTTTAAAATAGGCCTTTCTATTTCTCACAGCAGTTGGTGCCGCGTGCTGTTGAAAGTATTCATCCCAAATGCCGTACTCC